>Ga0210056_1000326_pt1 | contig 37316 bp, 29 predicted proteins | sample CryGeyCG2014_080_2_FD_183965 | JGI IMG/M metagenome (GOLD analysis project Ga0210056, IMG submission 183965) | Groundwater microbial communities from aquifer - Crystal Geyser CG07_land_8/20/14_0.80 (SPAdes) (version 2) | ecosystem: Environmental > Aquatic > Deep subsurface > Groundwater | place...
CATGCTCCTGGAGCTGTGTCGGGGAGAGCGGCACTCCCGGGCTCCGCACGTCTTCGACAAGACGCTCACGCTCTGGATGCAGGACAAAGACGGCAGGCGGAGTCTCGCCACTTTCCCGGAGTAACGCCACTGGGACCCGCAAGGTCCTGATCGGCGCTTGAAGAATTAGGACGGTCTCCTCGGACACCAGCCAACGGGCGTGATCTTCAAGCAGCTTTCGATCAACGCCGTACTTCGATCGCTGTATCGACGCTGCACCGAACAGGGCGCCGACAAGCCCACCCACCACGACCGGAATCAGGGCAGGAACAAGTCCGTGCAGATTCGGCTCCGCCCAGTGGAAGACCAGGGAAACAGTCTCGGCGAGACCCCCAAACACGGCGGCAGCCAGGGCCGCCCCGAGAGCACGGCGCCAACCAAAGGGGTCCCATGCGCGCACCTCCCCGTCCACGGTCCTGTGCAGCAATGCTGCGCGGTGGAAGCCCCTCCTCGCTAACTGTCGGAAGGCTCCGCGAGCTTCCTCTCGCTTCGCGAAGTAGCCTATGAGAATACCTGCTGCCAAATGCTGTCCTCTCTTCATCAGGTCGCCCAAGCTCAAGGAAGTCCGACATGTTCGGAGGGGTCGATGTCAATGTCCGTCTCCGACCTCGATCCGCCATCTCGTCGCCGCCCCGCGCGTCACGTTATCTCGGCTCATCGCCGCGCGCTATTCCCCCCTGTCGGACAGAGCAAGCCCATCCAGGTAGAACACCGCGTCTTCCGTCCCGTGGGCGCAGAAACCGAGCCAGCGGAGAGAGCGGCACTCCGGGTCGCAGGGGAGGTCGGCGAAGCGTTGAGGTTGCTGGCCGGGGAGCGTGACGGTCAGGGAGTACTTGCCGGTGGCGCCATCGCCGAATCCGCAGATGATCTCGAACTGGACCCACTGGCCGGCGGGCAACTGCACCTGAATGTCGTCGCGCCCCTTCACCGCCAGAGAGCCGTCGCCGCGGACCGTCAACGACGGCCCGACGCGGTACGGCTGGCTGGCGTCGCGCCACTCGTGGTAGATGACGGCGCCCGCCGTGTGCATCAGGGCGAACCGGCCGACGACGGTGCCTTCGCTGAAGTTCGGGTCCCAGAAGACGTGCGGGTCCCAGACGTTCTTCTGATCCGGCCCGTCGATGAACTTGAGGCAGTGCTTGCCCTCGAACGCCGTCTCGTCGGTGACGCGGGCCGTGCGCGTCTCGTTGCCTTCGTAGGTCTGTGCGGCGGGCGCCTTGGCGCCGACCTGGGACTCCTCAAAGCCTTCTTCAATCGGCAGCGGCGGCACGGGCACCGGCGGCGGGAAGGCGCGGGGCATGTCGGCGGGGACGCGCCCGGTTGCCAGGTTGGCGGGGCGGCCGGTGTCCGATAGGTCGAATGGGACGAATCCGACGGATGCGGCGGGGGAGCCGTCCTTCAAGCGGAAGTCGTCCTTGGCGGGGTCGACGAACAGCGGGTCGGCAATCAGCGAGTTGGCATCCTGCCCCTTCTCCCGCCACTTGTCCAGGCTCATCCCGGCGAAGGTGATCTCGCCCTCGCCGACGTGCCAGTACAGGTTCCGGTCCAGCAGGTACTGGTTGTCCGACCAGTTGCCGTGGAGCAGCGGCCCCTCCCCCCAAAGGACAAGGTTCCGCTCGAAGACGAACGAGCGGTGCGGCTCCGGGCGCGTCCGCTGGATCTGCCCGACTCGGGCGAAGGCGAGGATGTTGTTGACGAAGCGGTTCTCCTTTCCGTAGTGCTGGTGGAACCCGCCCGTCTTCGTCCGGTACACCAGGTTGTTCTCGGCCAGGATGTCCGACGTGCCTTCGTCGAAGTAGATGCCCCAGCCGCCGTAGGTGTAGGCGTCGATGTCGTGGAACCGGTTGAGGCGGATGACCGAGCCGGGCGACGGCCCGAGCGTGTAGATGCCGCCCATGTCACTCAAGACAGCCTGCCCGATGTTGTAGACGTGGTTGCGCTCGATGGCGTTGTGGTGGGCGTTGCTTTCGGCGTAGCCCCACCGCCAGCCGACGGAGAGGCCGGTGTAGTAGAAGTCGTGGATGTCGTTGTGCTCGATCCGGTTGTGCGGGCTGTGGCCGATCCACACGCCGATGGCGGCCGGGTGCATCCGGCCGCCGTGCGCGAGGGCGCAGTTGCGGACTACGTTGTGGCCGGCGACCTTCGACTCGTCCGCCTCATAGCCCTGGGTGCCGATCCGGATGCCGCCGGCGCCCAAGTCCCAGAGCTCGCAGTTCTCGACCCGGTTGCGCTGACACGCCTGACCGAGGTCCAGTCCGTACCCGCCAAGGTGCGCCAACTCGCACCCCGCCCACACGCAGTCATGCGCGCCGACGGCGCTGACCGCCGCAGCGATGCTCGCCTCGGCCTGCGGAAAGCTGTAGCCCGTCTCCGGCACGTTCCAGTTGGTGTGGGCGAAGGTCAACCCGCGGAACTCGAGGTACTCGACGGGCAGCCCCACCTCAGGCTGCCCCTTCAGCAGGACCAACTGGTCCAGGCGCGGCGCGATGACCTCCACCGCCTCCGGGCTCTCGCCAGGCAGCGGCAGGTAGGTCAGCACGCCCGCCGGTCGGTCGAGGTAGAACTGCCCCGGCGTGTCCAATGCCTCCTTCACGTTCTCGACCAGGAACCGGTTCCCGCGCTGAAGTCCGGCCCAGTACGACGGATTGCACGTCGGTCCGGTGGCGGTCACGACATTGCGCGCGTCGTCAATCGACCCGACGCGCAGCCGCGACATGCTCCATTGGTGGAACGCGAGTAGCTCGACGTCGTTGAGGTTCGACCAGTCGCTGCGCACGTCGCCGGGTCGGAAGCCGAACCGGTCGTAGCCCTTGCCCTGCGCCGCCTCGGAAGGCGCCAACTCCTTGACGATGTGGTGGTAGCCCTCCTTCGGCAGCCGCGGCCGGAAGCGCCGTTCGTCGTTGACGAAGAGCTGCGAGAACTGCCACTCGCCGCGTTGCACCTCGGGAATCCGCAGTTGCCAGCGGCCCTGCCCCTCGACCTCCACCCGTTGCCAGCCCGTGAGCCGCGCGCCGCCGCTGAGGACCGGCCGCTCGCCGGGGTAAGCGGCATAGACGACTGGCGCCGCGGCGGTGCCGGAGTCTTCCGGCGTGAACGCAAGCGGCGCTTCGAGGAAGTACGTGCCGCCGCGCAGTACCACTGTGACTGGCTTCGGACCCGCGCCTTTCTTCAGGTCGCGAACCGCACGCTGCGCCTGCTGAACCGTGGCGAACGGACCGTCCGTCTTCTGCCCATTGGGCTCGGGCAACGTGCCGGACCACTGGTCATTGCCGGCAGGCGAAACGTAGAGGTCAGCGCGGGCCGGTGCTTCACCGGCCCAGGCACACGCCGGGCCGACAGCATTGGCGGCCGCCCCACACAGGAGGCCGAGCCAGCGACTGGCGCTGTTGAGGGGGGAGGGCTTGCGGAGGGAGTGGGTATCGCGAGGCATTGGGCAGGCTCCTTTCGGTCTGCCCAGGGAGTTCACCGCGAGCGAGGCATTCCCTGCCGGCAGCGGGCCACCGTCATCCCAGCGCAACGCCCTGTCGGCGAAGCTCGTCCTGCACGGCGGCGACGTCCACTGCCCGGGAGCTTTGGCCGGTCCGGGCTGCCACGGCCGCTGCGGTCCCCGCCCCCTGCCCGACAACCATGGTCTGAGCCATTGTGCGGAGTAGATACGGGTTGTCTGTGCTCACGCTGCGGCCGGCGCCCATGAGTAAGCCGTCGAGGTCGCGCGGAAGCAGGCAGCGATAGGGAATGTCGAACGAATCGCTGTGGCAGACTTGCGCGCCCCAGGCTTTTTCGCCGGGGTGCTTGACGACATTGGCCCAGCCGATGCTGCGCCCAATCGCGTCGGGTTGGCGAACGCCGGCCTCCATCATCTCAGCGGTGACGCGGAAATCGCCCTGCAGGCACCGCGAAGCGCGAACGCCCAGATTGGCGCCGGTGCCGGCGATGAAGGCGTTCTCGAAGCCGGGGAGGTACTTGCGGTAGACCTCCGACACGGTGAACGCCATCCGCCGGCCGTCGTGGATACTGCGACTGAGCTTGTCGAGGTCCAGCCCGTTGAAGTGGGTGAACCCCGTGATGACGTGCACGACACCGGTCCGGCGGAGGGCGTGCATCTGGCAGGCGTCGGTGGTGTCCTGAATGCCGATCTGCGCGGGCAGGTCGCCGTTGGCCTTCGCCTGCTGGAACGCCGTCATCTGCATCCCGCCGCCGTGGGGGAAGAGAAGGGTGCCGCAGTCGTCGTACTGCGCCAGCGCTTCGGCGAGGCTCCAATCGACGTCCATGTACTCCGGGAACTGATCGGGGTGCTCGCGGAAGTAGTGGACGAAGGCAGCCACGTCCACATTGCCCAGCCGAAAGCACAGCGTGTGGAGCGCGCGCTCCTGGATCCGCGTCGGCGCGCCGGCGAATGCGGCAATGTCGGCGTCGCCCGTCGCATCGACAACGACCTTCGCCAGGATCGCCTCGCGGCCGGACTTGCTTTCGACGATCACGCCGCGGAGCGTGCCGTCGCCCACCACCGCGCCGGCGGTCAACACGTTGACAAGCACCTCAGCGCCCGCCGCCTCCGCCAGCTCCAGCAGCACCAGCTTGGCGCGCTCAATGTCGTAGATGATATGCCCCTTGTGTCGGTGCCACTTGGTGCCAAAGCCCGCCGCCTCAGCAAGCGCGTCGGCGACTTCGACGGCAATGCCCGTCGTGCCGAGCTTGCGTGTTTCGCCGCCGGTGTAGTAGCAGTTGAAGATGGAGCAGCACATGCCCGCAGTGGCCACGCCGCCCAGGAAGCAGTTGCGCTCAAGGAGCAGCGTCTTCGCGCCGGCGCGGGCGGCAGCCGTCGCAGCAGCCACGCCGCCCAACCCGCCGCCGCAGACGAGCACGTCGACCTCGTCGCGCACAGGCAGTGAGCGTGCTGCTTCTGAGACGGTCATCCTCGGGTCTGTTGTCATGTGTGGTTTCCTTTCATGCCGTGCTCACTGGCGCCGAGCCGGTGTCGATTCGCGCTGCCTCTGGCGCACGTTGGGTCGTCAGGCTCACGGCGGCGTGGACCATAGACCCGCAACAAACAACGCGCGGGTGGGCAATGGTCAGCGGCAAGGGCGAGCCGCGGACTGCCCCCCCCCCAGAAATCAGCGGGCCCCGTGCGTGTGGGTCAGTCGGTCCACTTCTGCAACAATCCGCTCCAGGTTCGGCGACGCGAAACTGATCTCGGGCGCAGGGACGCGATTGTGCTTGATGTCCGGCGGGATGTGCCTGTGGTGAGGGTGAGTGCTGGCGAGGTCGGGTGCGTCCGGGTGGGGCTGGGAGTCGAACCAAGTCACCTTCTCCTGACCCCGCAAGATCTCGTAACTGTACCGCCGGATGAAGACGCCGTTGCTGTCTGCGTTGAGGTACTCGCGAACGACGAGCCGGTGCCCCTCCGAGAAACGGAGTTCGCCCTGCAGGACTGCAAGTGACGAACTGCGTCGCGCCAGCACCAACGGGGAGCCGCTCACTCGGGGACACTGCGTCTGGATCGAGTACACGTACTCCTCGCAGTCACGCAGCGATTGGAAGGGGTTCACGGCGCGCAGCCTTACCGATTACCTGCCCGAGCGTCTCCGAGCGACTCTCGGCCTGCCCAACAGCGTCGTAATACTGCTGTCGTCGGTGGAGCAAAGTCTCGTAGGCGCCCGCCCACTCGGCCCAGTCGGCAACCCGGGCGTCGTCCTCAGGCTCCTCACCCGAGCAGTACACGTGGTAGAACGTCTCAGAGAGGACGCCCTACTTCCGTTCGAAGTTGCGCAGGTCCCCAGCCAGGAAGTGAATGTCTTCGAGGATGTCTCGCATTGTCATGGTGGCCCTCCGCGACGCCGATGGTCTGCCTGCAATTATGGCATGAACCGAGGACGAGAGAAAGGGGACGGCGGCGAGGTGGGACGCTCGCACCACGCTTGTATCCCCGTGCTGTCCCTCCAGGTCCCGCCTTGTGAAGGCACCGGCGGGCATGTACCATGCATGGGGTGCCGCAGGCGCCGGAGGTCCTCTGCAACGTGCTCGGAGCATGGCGTCGGCAATCGCGTGTAGACCTCGAGCCCACTGTGCGCCTCCTGCCCAAGCCTCGCTGCCTGAGTCGCCGAGCTGTCCTGCTCGGGCTGGCCTTCGTCGGCCTGTTGGCCGCCATCACGCCGTACAACGACTACTACGTCCAAGCCACCTTCGTGGCGGGCAACTTGCTGCCAACCGGGTCGATGGTGGTGCTGCTACTGCTGGCGTGCCTGGTCAACCCGCTGCTCCGGCGGCTGCGTCGCCGGGCGTTGAGTGCGGGGGAGCTGGCGACGATCTGGGCGATGATCATCGCAGCGTCGGGTATCCCGGCGGCGGGGTTGTGGCGCTATGTATTCCCGCAGGCGGTGGCGGCGCGGTATTTCAGCAGCACGGCGAACAACTGGAGCGCGTTGCTGGTGCCGTACGGGTCGAAGTGGTTGACTGTGCAGAGCGACGAGGCTGCCCGGTGGTTCTACGAGGGCTTGCCGCCGGGCGAGTCGCTGCCGTGGCGGCTGTGGGCGCTGCCGCTGATGACGTGGGTGCTGATTGCCTTGGCGATGTACGTCTGCACTGCCTGCCTGGTTGCCCTGCTGCGTCGGCAGTGGGTGGAGGCGGAACGGTTCACGTTCCCCTTGGTGCAGCTCCCGCTGGAAGTCATGCGGGAACCCGGGGACGGGGCGCTGTTTCCCTCGTTCTTCCGGCAGCCGCTGGTCTGGTGGGGAGCGGCGATCCCGCTCGTGCTCCACGGCTTGGGCGGGCTGGCGACGTTCTTCCCGGCGGTGCCGCACCTCCGGCTGCACTATGACTTCCGGCAAGCCCTGGCGGCGCCGCCGTGGTACGCCATCGCCGACGACACGCAGGTGCATCTCTACCCGGCAGTGACCGGGCTCAGCTACCTGCTCTCGTCGGAAGTCGGCGCGGGGCTCTGGTTCGCGTGGGTGCTCGACCGCGTACAGCGGCTGTTCCTCCAGGTCTACAAGGTGCTCCCCTCGCAGGTTGCCCTGTTCGAGTTGATGACCCACGAGAGCTATGGGGCGTCGCTCGCGCTGGTGGGGATCGCCCTCTGGACGGCGCGACGGCACTGGCGACGGGTGGCTGCGTGTGCGGTGGGGCGAGCCCTTGCGGCTGAGGAGGAGTCGCTGACGTACCGACTGGCCTGCTGGGGATTCACGGGCGGAGCGGGCCTGTTGGCTGTGGCGTTCTGGCTGCTTGGCATGCCGGGCTGGACGACCGTCCCGTTCCTCGTCGGCGTGTTCGTGATATACACCTGCGTCAGTTGGGCGGCGACCAACGGGGGCATGCTGCTGGTGACGCCTCGCTACTGGCCGATGGACTTGGTGCTGTCGGCGTTCGGCGGCGGGATCTTCACGCCGAGGCAGGCCGTCAGCACCTCGCTCCTCGAGCAGGCCCTGGGTCGCGACCCGCGCGAGAACTCAATGCCGTCGCTGCTGAACGGGCAGAAGCTCGCCCACGAGCTGCACCTGCCACGCCGGGCATTGCTTGTCGCCTGCCTGGCCGGGATGGTCGTGGCCACGTTTGTGTCGATGTACTTCTGGCTCACACTGTGTCATCGCTTTGGCGGCATCCGTCTCGGTCCACTGGGCACGTTCACCGGCCATGCTACGACGCCGCCGCAGCGCTGCACGCAGTGGCTGCAGGTGGGGGTGGCGCCGCGGCCGCTGAACCTCGTCGCCGTCGGACTGGGGGCGACGCTCTTCGGCGCGCTGCAGGCGGGGCGACTCACCTTTGCCTGGTGGCCGCTTCACCCCATTGGGCTAATCATGATGCGCGCCATGTGCCTGCGCGAGTTCTGGTTCCCGATCTTCCTGGGTTGGCTTATCAAGCTGCCGATCGTCCGCTACGGCGGTCTCGCGGCCTACAACCGGGCCCGGCCCTTCTTCTTGGGGCTCGTCCTGGGCGACATGCTCATGGCCGGCGTGTTCTTCGTTGTGGGCTTGCTGACCCGAACGGGCTATGCGGTAATGCCGCTGTGACCGGTCGCGCCGCCCGCATTCGAGGGCGCGCCTGCGGGTTTCCGTAGCCGTTGTGGGGAAGTCACCGACCGGCTGACGCCTGACTCCCTGAGGACTGGCGGGATTACGCGTGCCCGGTCGGCGTTGCCACCGCGTCGTACATGGCCGCAATCGAGGCCGGCGACACGTCGGTTTGCAGGTTGTGCGCGGGGGCGAAGATGAAGCCGCCATCGTCCTCCGGGTGCATGGCGGCCAGCAAGTTCTCGACCGCCTGCCGGATGAGGAGTGGGTCGCCCGATGGCAGCCCCTCCTGCGTGTCCAGCCCGCCGTGGAAAACGATCTCGTTTCCGTGCGCCGCCTTCAGCCGTTCCGGCGCCATTCCTGCGCCGGCTGGCTGGATGGGGTTCAGGATCCGCACCCCGATCTGGATGAGATCGGGGATAAGGGCCGACACCGCGCCGCAGGGGTGGTGCATGTAGACGGCGTCGGTGAACCGGGCCGTGTAGTCGATGCGGTCCCGCATGTACGGCTTCACGAACTCCCGCCACCTCGGGGGTGACATGAACGGACCGTGCTGCGTGCCGAAGTCGTCGCCGCTGGTGGTGAGATGAAGGAACGGGCCCAGGCGCCCATAGTAGACGCGGATGACTGTCTTCTGGAACTCCAGAATCTTGGCGAACAAGCGGTGGATGAACTCCGAGTCCATCGCCAGCATGAGCAGAATATGGTCGTAGCCGCATAGCCAGCAGGCAAGCGCCAAGACGCCGAAGACCGGATGCTCACCGACCACGACGCAGGGTGTGTCGTGGAAGAGCGCCCGGGCGCGAGCCTCGCAGTCGTCGAGCACGCCAGCGGGGATCTGGGCGATTGTGGGGAGTTCGTACGCGACCACGTCGTCCTTCGTCGCATTGCGTAGCGGTCCCTCGGCGATCTCCCAGTAGACGCCGCCGAAGCGATGCCGGATGCCGTAGGCGTCCACGTGCTCCGTCTCCGATACCCGCTGGGACCGCTCCGTCACGAACGGCACCAGCGCCCCGGCGCGGCGGAAGTCGACGTCCCAATGCTCGAGTATTCTGCGGTCGAACTTGTCGTAGTCAGCGGGCGCCGGGCCGGCGAAGCCCAGGTACTTCGCCAGGGCCGCCACGGTGGCAGGGCTCTCAACGGTGGACTGCGGCGTGCCGCCCAAGTCGATCGGGCAGCGGTCCACCGGCTGGTGGGCGAGGGTCAGGCGGAAGCGCTCACGAACCAGGCTGTCGGTCTTTGTTGTCATTGGTGGAGTACCCCAACAGGTGGGTCTGCGCATTCGAGGCGCAGGGAGTGTAGCCTGAGCGGCACGAGCGCGCAACTCGCGGCGGGGTGATGGACGGCGGCGGTCGACAGCGGGGCGGTCACCCGCTAACATGAGAGGGCATTGAGTCGTCTCGGAGGACGCCCCGGAGGCGAACAGCGATGCCCACAATTCACGCCAGCGACCAAGTGAACCGACGGCAGGCGCTCCAGCAACTCGCGGCTGGAGCAGTGGGCGCGGCAGGCGCCTGTTCGGCCGCCCTCGGTCAGGACGAACAGCCAGCCGCCGCCGGGAAGGGCGGGAAGACCGGAGGCGTCTTCGTCGAGCGCCAAGGAAACGGCGCGGAGATCTGGCAGGTGACCACCGAAGAGCGCCCGCACTCCAACATCTACTGCGAGGTCCCATACTGCTCGGAGGACTCACGGCACTTGGTGTATGAGCGCCGCGGGGAGGACCGCGACAACCGAACTGACTTCGTGGCGGTCGAGCTTGGGACGTGGCAGGAACGGGTGCTCGACTCCTCCCTGGGGATGGCGGGCTGCGCGATCACGCCGGACGGCATGTTCTACTACCTCGAGCGCAGCGGCGAGACCCAGCAGCTCCTGCGGGCCAAGCTGCCTGACGGCAAGCCCGAGCCGGTGCACCAGTTCGCCGAGGCGCCGTGGACGTGGAGCTTCGGCACGGTGTCACCGGACCACCGCTACTACGTGCGCGGCAAGCGGCTCGACGACAAATGGAAGCTGTTCGGCATTCTGCTGGTCGACCTCCAGACCGGGGAGGAGACGCTCATCGACCAGGACCCGTACACCTTCAATGCTCACCCGCAGTTCGACTTGGGTGGCGGCCGGCAGGTGATGGTCCAGCACAACCGCGGCGGCGGGTTCGACAGCCAGGGGCAGAACTACCGCAGCACCGGCCCCGAGGGCGCGACCCTCTACGTTGTCTCAGTGCCGGATGGCAAGCGCACCGAGCTACAGGTGGGTAAGCCCTACACGAGCCCGGTGACCGGGCACGAAGCGTGGATCGGCCAGACGGGCGAAATGCTACTGTCAGTCAGCGCCAGCGGCGACTACGCGCCGGAGCAGGGCAACCTCTTGGGCGTGCGGCCAGGCGCCGCAGCCCGCGTCGTGGCCAAGGGGTACAAGTTCAATCACGTCGGCGTGTCGCGCTGCGGCCGGCTGTTCTCTGCCGACGACTACCAAGGCACGTTCAAGGTGGTCATCGGCTCCACTCAGACGGGCAAGTCAGCCGTCGTGTGCGAGTCCCTGACCCAGCCGACCAATGCACAGAACACCCACGCGCACCCCTACCTGACGCCCGACCTGAAGTGGGTGGTCTTCAACTCCAACCGCAGCGGCTTCCCGCACGTGTACGCTGCGCGGGTGCCGGAGGGGAGGGTAGACGAGCTGTTGAGGAGCTGAGCAGGGGCCGACCGCACCCCTGCACCGCCAGGGCGGGCCAATCCGCGAGTTGCATGAGGACACGACATGACCCTTGAGAAGTACTCCCTGGGAATCGGCGACCGCTTTGCCCGACAGGGGAAGGCGCAGTTGCGCGCGCTACTGCAGGCGAAGGCGCTGGGCGCCAACGTGGTGCCGGTGTGGAACAAGTCGCACCGCGAGCACACAATCATCGGCACCGCGCCGGCCGACGTCCGCGCCGAGGCAGACGCTGCGGTCGCGGCGTTGGCGTGGACGGACGCGTACTACGTTGATGCCGACCACATCGGACTGAAGAACGTCGATCTCTTCCTCGACGCAAGCGACTTCTTCACGTTAGACGTGGCCGACTTCACCGGGCAGTCGGCGAGCGAGGACGACATTCGTGGCTTCGTCGACAGGCACCGCAGGTACGTTGGCGAGTTGTCGGTTCCTGGGATTGCCACGGGATTCGCGATCACGGCTGAGTGCGTCGAAGTGGCGGCGCGGAAGTACTTGCTGGCCGTCCAGGAAGCCGGGCGAATCTACCGGCACGTCGAGAGTGCCAAAGGCGCCGGCAGCTTCGTGGCCGAGGTGTCGATGGACGAGACCGATCAGCCGCAGACACCCGTCGAGTTGCTCTTCATTCTCTCCGCCCTCGCCGAAGAGGACCTCCCCGCCCAGACCATTGCGCCGAAGTTCACGGGGCGGTTCAACAAGGGCGTCGACTATGTGGGCGACGTCGCACAGTTCGCGAAGGAGTTCGAGGAGGATGTCGCCCTCCTTCGGTTCGCCATCGGGGAGTTTGGGCTGCCGGCGAACCTGAAGCTCAGCGTGCATTCGGGTAGCGACAAGTTCTCAATCTACGGCGCCATGAACCAGGCGATTCGGCGGCACGACGCCGGGCTGCATCTGAAGACCGCCGGCACCACCTGGCTGGAGGAGTTGATCGGCCTGGCGTTGGCTGGCGGCGATGGGTTGCGGATCGCCAGGGACGTGTACCGGAGCGCGCTGGACCGGTTTGACGAGTTGTGCGGTCCGTACGCAGCGGTGATCGATATCGACCCGGCGGGCCTGCCCTCGCCCGCTGAAGTAGCCGGTTGGGGCGGCGAGGAGTACGCCGCCGCGTTGCGCCACGACCAATCGTGCGCGGCGTACAACCCCAGCTTCCGGCAGCTTCTGCACGTCGGCTACAAGGTCGCGGCGGAGCTGGGCGTGCGCTACCTGGACGCGCTGGCCGAGTTCGAGGGCGTGATCGCCGCGAACGTGACGGAGAACATCCTGGAGCAGCACGTGAAGCCCGTGTTCCTCGGCTGAGTGGATCTTCGCGCACCGACAGGACTCGGGCGCTGCCGCCGAGAATACGGTGCCGCTCACCATTCCCAACACGATTCCGAACAGGACGAGGAGAGATCGACATGGCACGAATTCCCATTGGGCTGGAGCTGTACTCCGTTCGCGAGGACCTGGCGAACGACGTGCGCCGCACGCTGGAAGCCGTCGCGAAGATGGGCTATGAAGGCGTGGAGTTTGCCGGCCCGCCGCAACACACCGGCGAGGAGTTGCGGCCGCTGCTGGACGAGTTCGGTCTCGTCTGCTGCGGTTGGCACACCCCCTTCGACATGGTGCAGGACGACAAGCTCGCCAGTACCATCGAGCTCAACAAGGCAGTGGGCAACCAGTACGTCATCATCCCCGGTTTGCCGGGACACCTCATCCAGACCCGCGACGACTGGCGAAAGATGGCCGACTTCTTCAACGAGCTGGCCGACAAGCTGGCGCCGCACGGTCTGTTCACCGGCTACCACAACCACCACATCGAGTTCACCCCGCTGGACGGCGAGAAGCCGTGGGACACCCTCTTCGGCAACACGAAGAAGGAAGTCGTCATGCAGCTCGACACCGGCAACGCGCTCTTCGGCGGCGGCGACTGTGTCGCCATTCTGGAGCAATACCCGGGCCGCGGCGGCACCGTGCACCTGAAGCCCTACTCCAAAGAAGCCGGCAAGGACGATCCACACGCGGGCTTCCGCCCGCTCATCGGCGAGGACGACCTGCCCTGGGCCGACATCTTCCGGCTTTGCGAAGCCACGGACGACACCAAGTGGTACATCGTCGAATACGAGAGCGACGCCTTCCCGCCGCTGGAGGCGGTTGACCGGTGCCTCCAGGCACTGAAGGCGATGGGCAAGTAGCGCAAGGCAGACCTCGACTCAACTGCAGGCTCCTGGCGCCGCTGTGCAGCACCGCGATGGAGACGGCCGAGCTGCACGGCGGGGGGGGGGGGGGGGGGGGGGGGGGGGGGGGGGGGGGGGGGGGGGGGGGGGGGCGTGAGTACTGAGGCGGCGCCGGGGCGTTCCCCACCAACGGCGACAAGGCGGAATACCTCAAGGACGAGGCGCGAATCCGCAAAGCCACCGAAGCGCTGGAGGCCGCAAAGGAAGCCGAGACGGCAGGGGTAGTAGCACTGGACAAGCTGGCGGCGGCATTGAGGTAGGGGCAGACCTGCGTGTCTGCCCCCGACTGGGCGGGCAGGCACCGCCCCTACGCCGCGGCCCGCGCCTTCGAAGGAGCAGAGACATGCAGTCAGCACCAGCAGTCGCCCGGCTATTGGGCTGTGGCTGTGTGGCCATAGTCCTCTGCACACAGATGAGCGCCTCCGCGGAACAGAACGCGCCGCCCGGCAAGCCGACGATGACGGTGGAAGTCGTCGAGCACGCGGCTTTCAAGGTGGTCGGCGTCGAGCTGGCCGACGCCGAGCTGAGACCCTACCTGATCACCTACGCCTGGGCTGCGCTCTGCCCCAAGATGCCGCTCATCAAGCACCAGACGCAGCCGTACCTGCTGTACGGTCTCTGGTACAGGAAGCCCGGCGCGGAGAAGCACTCATACCTCGTCGGCGTCGAGGTATACCCGCGAAGGTTAAGAACACACCGAAGTCCCGGTGCGACTTCGGCTCCGTCTGGGAGAATACCCTCTGTCCTACGTCTGCTGCACGCCTGCCGGGGAAGTTCCGCGAATTTCCACTTCGGTGTGTTCTTAACCTTCGCGGGTATAACGCAGTTCAAGGACGTCCCCGCGGGGATGGTGACGTGTGCGGTGTCGGCGAGCAAGTTCGCTCGGGTTACGCACCGGGGGCGGATCGGCAACATTCCGTACACGTATCGCGTCGTCACCGAGTAGATGAAGGAGACTGGCGCAGTGCACAACGAGGCGCCGACGTTTGAGGTGCACGATACACGGCAGCCCCTCACCGACGAGTACGAAGTCCTCGTGCACGAACCGATCAAGTAGCCGGCGTGCCCCTTGACGAAGTCCCTTGCAGTTGGTACCGTTCCCACGACTCAGTTCCCGAAAGGACAGACCCAGATGGCAAAGCTTGGTGTGATTCACTACAACTTCCCGACCCTCCCGACGTTGAGTGAGTATCTCCAGTACGCGGCAGACACCGGATTCGGCTATGTTGAGCTGCAGTGTGGCGATGTCGGCACCGATACGGCAGACAACCCGAAGTCCGTTGCCGAGGCCGTCCGCAGAGAAATCGACTCGCTCGGCCTCCAGGTCTCGGCGTTTGCAGCGAACAACGACTTCGTCCTGTTGGAGGAAGAAGCGATCCAGCAGCAGGTCGAGCGCATGCGCCGCGTCTGTGAACTGGCGCAGATTCTCGGCTGCGACGTGATCCGCACAGAAGGCGGCCGCCCGAAGGACGAAGTGCCGGAGAACCGCCACGTCGAAGCCATGACCGGCTGCCTGAAACGCTGCGCGGGGTTCGCCGAAGAGATGAAGATCAAGCTCGCGGTGGACAACCATGGCGTGGTGACCAACGACGGCGATCTGCAGGTCGCGCTATTCCAGGCGGTGGGCTCCAAGTTCGTGGGCGCCAATGTGGACACCCTGAACTACCGTTGGATGGGCCACAGCATTGAGGCGATCAACCGGTTCTACGAGATCGTCGCGCCGTACGCCTTCCACACCCACATGAAAGACGGCACCGGCTGCCGCGGCGAGTATGTCGGCGCAGCGCTCGGCGAGGGTGAGATCAACCTGGCGCACGCAGTCAAGTGCCTCAAGGACGCCGGCTACGACGGCGTGTGGTGCGCCGAGTACGAAGGCAGAGAAGTCACCACCCTCGGCTACGCCAAGTGCCTTGACTGGATGAAGGCGAACATCTGAACGGCTGTCTGACCACGGAGACACTGAGAGCACGGAGAAGGGAAAGGAGGTCAAACGCCTGATCTCCGTGGACTCCGTGTCTCCGTGGTGCAATCGATGCCATGAACAACCCTACCGACCCGGCCGTCCACTACCAGGAAGTCCAGCACTTCCCTCCGTTCTTCCACGCGTTGCTGGGCGCCCTCCTGGCGCTGCTGCTGTGGGGGCAGGTCTCCGCTCTCGTGTTCCACAAACCGTTCGGCGCGAAACCGGCTCCCCCGGCGGTGCTCCTGGCGATGTGGCTGTTCTTTGTGGCGCTCTACCTCGTGGTCTTCCGCTTGGTGGTCCGGGTTGATGACCAAGGCGTGACGGCGGAGTACGGCTACCTGGGTTGGGTCAAGTTCCGCTGGCGCCGGGAGCAGCTTCGCAGGTGCGAGGCAACAACCTACCGCCCGCTGCGCGACTTCGGCGGCTGGGGGATCCGGTTCGGCGCCGGCGGGACCCGGTGCTACAGCGCGCGGGGGAACCGAGGCGTGCTGTTGGAGACGGACAAGCGGCGGGTGATTCTCGGGAGCCAGCGGCCGGAGGAGTTGGCGGCGGCGATCCGCGCGCTTATTGACGGCACGCCGGTCACGGGCCGGTCCGAAGCGCGGCCACCGGGTTCTCGGTGATGACCTCCAGCCCCTCGACGGCTGAGTAGTGGTGGGCGTTGTGGGTGATCAACGGCACGCCATGCAGAAGAGCGGTCGCAGCGATCCAGGCGTCAGCGCACCCGACGGGGCGGCCTTTGCGTTGGGCGCCATAGGTCACCTCAGCCCATTTTCGGCAGAGCCACCGGTCGAACCCGTGGACGACATACTCACCGAGGTAGTCCGCCAGCTCGGCCTGGCGGCGCGCTCCCCAGTGGCGCTCCAGCCCTCATCGATGAAGCTCCGCGACGGTCATGAACGAGACGGCCAAGCGGCTGCCTTCCAGGTGCGGGCGGCATAGCTCGGAACGCGTGTCCTCTCTGAACACGAAGGAGACGACATCTGTGTCCACGACGCACTCTGTCACTCGGGGACCTCCCGCGTACTGCCTTCCTGGCGCCACCTCCGGACGGCTGCTATGAACTCGTCGACGCTCTCGTCTTCCGGCCAGAAGTCTCCCCGCAGGTCCTCTATGCGACGGCACGGCTTGACCCCCTGCCGTGCGGCAAGCTCTTCGATGCTGGGGGGATCATCCCAGAATGAGGTGTCTTGTGCTATCTCCGCGAGGACTCGATTGCCCTCGTTGCCGTCGGTGGGCAGGAACGTGACGAGCGCCGGGGTATCGTCACGAACTGCTGGTCTCTGATCCAGTTCGACGACGCCATTGCGATAGATGCCGGCAACTGCCTGCGACATGGGGCTCACCTCCAGCCACGACCCGGTGTAAGTATGAGCGGGTCGAGGCAACTGGCATTGTAACCGAACTGCGCGGGCGCCCGTAGGGTGAAGCTCCAGCTTTGCCACCGGCGGTTGCACTTTCCGCGGTCAGGGAGTACTATGGACGTGCGGCTGCCGGCCCCAGGCCGGACCGGCTTCGACTCCGAGGAGTACACTCGACTCCCACACGAGGTGTTCCGTGATCAAGGTTGCTATCATCGGCGGTTCCGGTCTGGATGACCCCAAACTCCTGGCCGAACCGGAAGAGCGCGAAGTGGAAACTGCCTACGGGAAGCCGAGCTCTCCCCTTACCTTCGGCAAGCTCCAAGGCGTCGAAGTGGTCCTCCTTGCCCGCCATGGCAGAGACCACCGGCTGCCGCCCACGCAGGTCCCCTACCGCGCCAACATTCAGGCCCTGAAGGACGCGGGCTGCACCCATATCCTGGCGACGACCGCGGTCGGCTCTCTGCGCGAGGAGATCGGCCGGGGTGACTTGGTGATCGTCGACCAGTTCATCGACTTCACGCGGCACCGGGCGATCACGTTCCATGAGGCGTTCCCCGCCGGGCCCGTTCACACCCCAATGGCCGACCCCTTCGACGAGTCCCTCCGCCGAAGCCTCCTGGAGACGGCAGCAGAACTGGGTCTGAAGACGCACCGCAAGGGCACAGTCATCACCATCGAGGGGCCGCGCTTCTCGACGCGCGCCGAATCGCACCTCTTCCGGGCATGGGGTGCCGACATCATCAACATGTCGATCGCGCCGGAGGCAATCCTGGCCAACGAGGCAGGAATCCCCTACGCCGCCGTCGCCATGAGCACGGACTACGATTGCTGGAAAGACGAGGAGGAGCCCGTTAGCTGGGAACAGATTCTGGAGATCTTCGGGCAGAACGCGGAAAAGGTCAGGAAACTGCTGGTGGCGACCCTCCCCAAGGTCGCCCGTCCGGCGCCGGCGGCCGACAACGGAGAAGCCATCTGCGCAGAGATCAAAGGGCTGATCCGGACCATCCCGGACTTCCCCAAGCCGGGCATCCTGTTCCGCGACATTACCACGCTCATCAAGGACCCCAAGGGCCTGCGGCTGGTGACGACGGCGCTGGCGGAGCGCTATGCGGGTCGGCAGCTCGACGCCGTCGCCGGGATCGAGAGCCGCGGCTTCGTCCTGGGTAGCGTGTTGGCCCACGAACTGGGCCTCGGGTTTGTGTTGCTGCGCAAGCCCGGCAAGCTCCCCGGCGCAACCGAGAAGGTCGAGTACACCACGGAGTACTCCACAGACGCCATCGAGGTGCACAGAGACGCCATCGAGCCCGGGAGCAACGTACTTGTCATCGACGACCTCATCGCCACCGGCGGCACGGCCTTGGCAGCGTGTCAGTTGGTCGAGAAGCTGGGCGGCAACGTGAGCGAGTGTGCGTTCGTGGTTGACCTGCCCGCACTGGGCGGCAAGCGGAGACTCGAGGACGCAGGCTACGCCACGTTCAACCTGATTGAGTTTGAGGGAGACTGAGAAGAGCAGGGACGCATTGGTCGGCTGAACCAACACTGAACCACGGGGGAAGACACCATGGCCGGGCTATTCAACCTCAAGGAACAGGGCGCCACAGTCGGGCGCGAGCTTATCGCGGGGACCACTACGTTCCTGACGATGGCGTACATCCTCTTCGTGAACCCGGACATCCTGAGCAAGGCCGGGATGGACCGCGGAGCCTGCCTCACTGCCACCGTCCTGGCCACTGCCGCTGGCACGTTGCTCTGCGCGCTGTGGGCAAAGGTGCCCTTCGCCATGGCCCCGGGCATGGGCCTGAACGCCATGTTCACCTACTCGCTGGTGCTGGGCAGAGGGATGTCGTGGCAGACGGCCCTGGGGGCCGTGTTCCTGTCGGGCACGCTGTTCCTGATTCTGACGCTGGTGAACGTGCGCGCCAAACTCGTGGAGGCAATCCCGCTGGAGCTGCGCTTGGCAGTGCCGGCGGGGATTGGGCTGTTCATCGCCTTCATCGGTCTCAGGAACATGGGGCTGGTCGTGGCGTCCGACGCCACGCTGGTGACCCTTGGACCGCTGACTGAGACCACGCTCTTCGCGCTGGCGGGGCTCCTCGTGGCAGTGATCCTCAGCGTGCTCAAAGTGCCTGGCGCAATGCTCCTCGGCATGGCTGCAACCACGATCATGGGGCTGGTGGCCGGCAAAGCCTCCCTGCCGTCGGCGGTGGTGTCGTTGCCCCACTCGCCGTTGCCGGTGCTGCTGAAGCTGGATGTGTTCGGGGCGCTGTCAGTGGGGACGATGGGCGCGGTGTTCTCGCTCATGTTCGTCGACCTGTTCGACTCAATCGGGACCATCCTGGCCTGTTCCTACGGAGCCGGTCTGGTGCGCGACGACGGTACGGTTGAGCGGCTGAACCCCATGCTCAGCGCCGATGCCACCGCCACAATGGTCGGCGCGCTCCTGGGCACCTCCACCACGACCACCTACATTGAGTCCGGTGCGGGCGTCGCGGCCGGCGGGCGGACGGGGCTCACGGCGATTGTGACCGCCGTGCTCTTCCTGCTGACACTGCTCTTCACGCCCCTGATTGAGATCGTGCCGTCATACGCCATTGCGCCCGCACTGGTGGTCGTGGGCGCCTTCATGTTCAAGGATCTGCGCGAAATCTCGTTCGAGGATTTCCGCACAGCGTTCCCCGCCTACCTGACGATGCTGCTGATGCCGCTCACCTTCAGCATCAGCACCGGGCTCGCCTTCGGCTTCCTGTCGTACGTGCTCCTCCACGCGGTGACGGGACAGGCCCGGAAGGTCCACCCCGTGATGTGGGGCATTGCTGTGTTCTCGCTCGTGGACCTGGTACTCAGCAGCACGTGACCTCCGCCAGCGGGGCCAGCCGCCCTATGGCACGGCGGTCGCCAATTCCACCGATCGCCCGCCCCTCTCGATCCGGCCGCCCACCGCGTTCGCCAGCGCCCCCGCGATCAGCTTCTCGTAGTCCCCGGCGTCCTGCTTGCGCGCTACGTCCGCCATCCGGGTGTACGCCTCGCGACGCGCTTGCGCCAAGTCCTTCAACTCCTGCCGGGAGCCGAGCAGGCGGGGGTGCTCCGTGGGAACCGCGTGCCTTCCGCCTCCCGGTTCCGCCCGCCCGCCTCGGACCTGCAGGGATCCAAGCAAACCAATCGACACAACCAGTATCAGCCAATCAACACGCATGGTCTCACGCCTCCACGAACGAACGGTTCCCTCCAGATTCGCGGGTGTGCCGTCCTGTCCTGCAACAGCCCGCAACCGCGTCCGTGCCGAGGCGCCGCCGTGGCCGGTTCCCCCTTGCGGCGGCGCGCCTTGGGGAATTTCCAGGAAGACGGCAAGAACAGGCGCTCGTTTCGTCTAATGGAACAGAGGGGGCACAGTGAGCACTCGACGGACTGACGCAACACCCATGGAAACAGCTTCGCGGTGGCTACCCGGCGAGCCAGGCCAGACGAGTGAGGCGCGCCCTGCTGAGGAAAGCGCGTTCCTTGCCGCCTTGCGCGCCCGCGATGGGTCTGCCTGGGATGCGCTCGTCGACGAGCAGTATGAGCCGCTTCTGTCGTTGGTCCGTTCCCTCGGGGTGCACCAAACGAATGTTGAGGACGTGGTTCAGGACGTGTTGCTCAAAGCCTTCTGCCAGATCCACAAGTTCCGCGGCGATAGCTCCATGAGGACTTGGTTGTGGCAGGTTGCTATCAACACCTGCCGGGACCACCACAGGAGTCCTTGGCGCCACAGAGCGCCGCTGACGAACGAAGCAGCCGAAGAGCCCCAGCCGGCCGATCAGCACCGGCTTGGCGACGATCCGGCGCACGAGGTTGTGGCACAGAAGGAGCGCCGCACGGCTATCCGACAGGGGGTGTTGTCGCTGCCCCGCAAGTTGCGCGCGCCTGTCGTGTTGCGATTCTACCACGACCTCAGCGGCGCGGAGATCGCGGCGCTCCTGCGCTGCTCCGAAAGCACCGTCTGGTCGAGAATCTACGCGGGTCTACGTGCACTATCATCCGCCCTGCCGCCATGGTTGAAGGAGGACTTCGCATGAGCCGGTGCACACGGGCGCGAGCCCTCTTGGTCAAGGCGGCCAGCCAGGCCCTTCTGGATCGTGAAGAGGAGAGGGTGTTGGTGGAGCACTTGCGTCGCTGCCAGCGCTGCGAGCGTGAACAGCGCGAGCTTGTCGCGATGGCTGCCGCCGTGAAAGAGGCGGGGCAGGTTGTTCCAGAAGCCACCGTCGATCAGGGCGCCCAAGGGCGCCTCAAGCTGCGACTGCGCCACGAGGCGGCGGCGTGCGTCTCCCCCGTGGGTGCTCGGCGGTGGCCTCTCCTCGTGAACTCGGCAAGGCGCGCCTGGAAGTCTCAGAAGACCGGGCATCGGAGAGCCTGGGTGCTGGCGGCGGCCGCGGCGACGCTGGGAGTGGCGGTGGTTGTCTGCGTACTGGGATCACACGGTGGCAGCGGACGGTGGAGGCTTCGCTCCGCCGTCGCGGCCGAGATCGCGGGGACGGTGGCTGGCGCGGACAGCCAAGCGGGGGCCGATGCCCTTGTCTTGGCCGTGCCGAAGGAGCATTACGACGAGAACGCCTACGTCGCGCTTGCGCAGGTGGAACCGGCCGCTCTGGAGCGCCAATTGCGCCGGGCGCTGCCGGAGGCCGTGGTAACGCGTACAGATAAGAGAGGCCGCTTCGTCGTGCGGGTGCCGCGCCCCGGGACCTATGTGGTGAGTGTGTTCCCGCCCAGATCTGGCGGCCCGCAGACGGCGACCATGACGCTGGGGATGGGACAACGACGGTCATACGTGAGTTTCTCTCTCGCGACGCCTCCGACTGGGCTCCTTCCGGTGAAGGTGTCCGGCCCCGAGGGGAAGCCTCTGCCCGGCACCAAAGTGACCCTCTTCTTGAAGTCACCCGGCTACAGCACCGTCTGCACCGTGACGACGGATGCCGCGGGTCGGTGCCAGGTGCGCGTGCCCAGCGGCGGCGTCTTTGCGATCTCCGCGACCGCCGAAGGCTATGCGTCGGCCGACGAGCGGAGTGTCACGCTCACAACCGAGGGCGAGAACCAGGAGCTGGTCTTTGCTTTAGGCGAAGCGCCGCCGGCGGGGTCCCTGAGCGGCCAAGTGCTCCTGCCTGATGCGAAGACCCCGGCCGCAGGGGTCGTCGTGGCGCCGTTCGCCACCGACAGGCCGTTCCCCGGAGCCGATTGTCAGTTTGCCATTCAGGGACGCAGCTTCCAGCTTCGCACCCGGCCTCCGGTGATAGCTGACGAGAAGGGCTTCTTTCGCGTCGACGGTTTGCCTGCCGGCGAATACGCCGTCGCGGCTTGCCCTCAGGGGTTCGGACTGTCGCCTCGCACCCAAGCGCAGGCGGACGAACGGCGATTTCTGGGGGCAGCGACGAGTGGCGAGGTTCAGGTCGGTCCTGCCAGGTCGGCTGCCCAAGTGAAGATCCTGCTCTCACGCGCGGGGGCGCTATCCGGGAAGGTGACAGCAGCCGAGGGCGAGCAGCCGGTCCCCGGCGCCACTGTCTTCGCTCACGGGGCATCGCCGGTCCATGCCGGCCCGGTGGACCTGGCGAAGCTCCTGGCCGTACGTCACGCCGCGACCGACAAGGCGGGGCGGTTTGTGCTCAGCGGACTCGCACCGGGGGACTACCAGGTGCAGATCTCCGCGCCGGGATACGAGATGACTGGTCCTTCCGCAGCAGTGAGCATTCAGGTCGAGAAGATCACGGTCGTGAAGCTGGAACTGCAACCGACGGACACAAACCCGAGGAAAGAAAGGAGGTGATTCAAATGCGACTCGGAACGAAACCAAGATGCCCCTGTAGGGGCGTACGTCTCCTGCCGTTGGCGGTGCTTGTGCTGATCACCGTGACGGAAGCACCGTCATGGGCGAGCGTGTCAGCGTCAGGCGGCGCCGGTGGCCGCAATCCGCTGGGGGGGGGTACTGCCCATCACGCACGCACGATTCTTGCGTTCCTGGCGCTCTGGTACGGCCTGTGTGGTCGGGGGAACTCTCGCTTGGCTTCTCGCGCCTTCTCCGGGCGAGAGCGTCAATAGGCCGAACGCAAGCGGAGGAGTGGCTCTGGCCGCCCAACAGAAGGGCCGCCGGCAAGAGCCGCCCACGGATGTGGAAGTTGAGGGAATCGCCCGTGCGACGCATGTGTCGCCGTCAGGGCAGAAGAAGCGTTACCTGAAGGTTGTGCTTCGGCTGAGGGGCGCCGAAGAAGTGTCTGCGGCCCGTTGGCGGCCGCTGACCGCTGCTAAGGATGACACGGGTCTGTCTCTGCTCCCGGGTCCCTCCGTTGGAATTCGGAGTGTGTCCCCAGGTGTGACAACCACCGTGCTCGGCCTCGGCGCGCACAAAGGCGAGTACGCACTGCGACTCCCCGCACCGACCGCGAAGAGAATCGCCCTGTTGGCGGGCCAGGTGCGCTTGGCACTTGCTTCCGGCAGCGCAGACGCGCGCTTCGAGAATCCGCTGGGCGCCGGCCGCCGCACTCTGCGCGTCGCCTCGCGCAACGTCACACTGGAGTCGCTGACAAGGCACAACACAGGTGTGCGCGGCACCCTCCAGATCAAGCCGCCAGTGATGCCCTTTGCTTCAGGCACCGACTGGCAGGGCTTCTCCATGACGTGGGAGGCGAAGAGCACAAAGAAGTCGGGCTCTGCAGACCTGGGGGGTACGCAGCCACAGTTCGTGTTGGTGCTCGCGGACGGCACCTCCCGGCCGGCCAACATGGTGAAAGCACAAACCACTCGGGGGGCAAGTGCGTACGAGGTCGAGTGGTCAGAGATTGCCAAAGCACAGGCCATTCGAGCCCTCCTCTGTCGGTTGCGCGGGCCAACAACGGAACGGCCGCTATCGTTCCGCCTGACGAATATCGCCCTGCCGTAGCATGATTGCTGCGAGGCGTGTGGCGGTGTACCATGAGGTGTGCATAATCGGTCCGGTCTCATGTCGGACCTGAGCAGGAGGGACAAAGCATGCGGAAATCTCTCGGAGCTCGCGCGGCGGTAGCCGCCATCGCGATAGGTTTCGGACTGGGCTGTGTGGAGGCGCAGCCTCCACCGCCCAAGTTCACAGTCCGGGGGCAGGTCACGGATGCCGCGACGGGCAATCCGATCGAAGGAGCGACGGTCACGTTCCTGGTGCCTCCCCGCACGCCGACTCTGCGGGGGGCCGAGACGGACCGAGAAGGCCGCTTCTCCCTCCCCAATGTGCCTACGGGCACGTACGTGCTTCTGGCGGGAGCGCGCGGCTACCTGGACGGGCGACGGTCGCTCACGCTGGGTGACCAGAAGGAAGTGACCGTCGACGTAGCTCTCGTCAAAGCGCCGGTTCTGCGTGGTCGCGTGCTCAAGCCGGACGGGCAGCCTGCGGCGCAGACCGAGGTGACGCTTGTGAGCACCGTTCAGGTGGTCGGAACATCCAGAGGCATTCGTGAGACGGTGACTACTGACGGGGAGGGGCTGTTCCGACTTCCATTGCCGCCTGGTCGCCACCGGGGCTTCCTAATCGCGCCTGGCAGCGGCTGGGCAGAGCTCCGCCTGGAGGTGCGCCCGCAACAGGATCCGGAGGAGCTTGCGCTGACCTTGCGCCCGCTGGGGCGTGTGTCTGGCCGAGTGCAGGACGAAGCTACCGGGGCGGTGGTCGCTGAGGTCGAGGTGTCCTGCTGGTTGCGTGGCGAGGGTTCCGGGCCTCTCCATACTTACCCGTCCACCAAGACCGACGCACAGGGGCGCTTCCTCCTGTCGGACTTGCCCCCCGGTCAATTCCTGCTGACTGTTGTGGTGCCCACCTATCTTCGAGCTTCCGAGCAAGTCGCGGTGAGGCAGGGCGAGGAAAGCAAGGTTGTGCTGGCGCTGGAACGAGGCGCCACGGTGCGCGGGGTCGTCCTTGGGCCCGATGAAAAGACGCCCCTCGCGGGGGCAAAGGTGGTGTGGGGCTACCGGCACGAGGCGCGCACCGATGAGCAAGGCCGCTTTGTCCTGGAGCGCATCGGTCCCGGGGAGGCGGGCGTGTCGAACTTCGGCACCACCGGACCGGACGGCCAGGTGGTCCGCGGTGTGAAGTTTGACGTAGCGGTGTCGGCAGAAGGGCTCGCTCCTCACGCTCAAACGGTGTCCCTGAACGAAGGTGCAGAACCGCCCGAGATTCGCTTTGTCATGCGGGACCGGGGCGGGACCATCAGTGGCACAGCCGCCGACCTCGATCAGCACCAACCGCTGGCAGGCGAAACCGTGGTTGCCGTTCCAGACATCGGACATGGCACGTACCAGAGCTGGCTCAGCCCTGTCCTGAAGGGCGCGGGCATGGTTAGCATCGAGATGCTGCGCGGCTATTGCACACAGCACAACCGCGCCGTCGTGACCGCCGAGACCGACGACCAGGGGCGGTTCACGCTCGGCAACGTGCCTGAAGGTCGCTACACACTCTGTCTCCTCCGCCGGGGGCGGTCACTCGCGTTGCGGGAGAACGTGGAGATCGGCGAGGGAGAAACAGCCGAAGGGCTCGATCTCGAAGTGCGCCGTCGTCCGGGGGACCTGTTGACGGGGCGAGTGCTGCAAGCCGCTGGTCAGCCGCTGGCCAACACTTCGATGAGGGTCACTTACGGACACTCGGGGCCCGGTGGTAGCTGTGGCTCCTCCTCAACCGACATCCGAACCGACGACACGGGGCGCTACGAGCTGCCGCTGCGCGGAGCGGGGAGGTACGATCTCACGCTGCTGCTGGAAGGCTATCTTCCGCTCACGCGCGAGCTCGAGATCTCGGCAGACAAGCAACCGGGCGACGTGGACCTTACTCTCCAACCGGAACCGCCCGGCGGCGTGCCAACCGGCAGTCTGTCGGGGCGCGTGTTCCTGCCCGATGGAAAGACGCCCGCCGTGGGTGTCAAGGTCACACCGTTCACCAAGGATGCGCCGTTCCCGGAAGCAGACTCCACCTTCAATGCCCGCGGCAGCGCGTATCGGTCCTGCGCGGCGCTTGGCGCGGAGACCGAGGCGCAGGGGAGTTTCGTCATTCAAGGACTTCGGCCGGCGCGCTGGGGCGTCTTCGCCACGCCTTTCGAGACGTATCGTCCGCTCGAACCACGCAAGCCGGTGAAGTCAGACTACGCCAATCTTCTCCCTGCCGTGAGCGACCTCGCGGAGGTCACGGCGAATCAGGAGACGAAAGACGTCAGAGTGATGCTCCGGCAGGGCGGCTCGTTGCTGGTGAGAGTGCTGGACGCAGACACCGGCAAACCGGTCGCTCAGGCCCAGCTCAGGTTGTCCGGAGAGTTGGCGGAGGACCTCCCTCTTGGGAACCCACCCTATTCGCCGTTTGCGCCCGAAGCAACCGATGAGCGCGGCGCACACCGAGCGCAAGGTCTGGCTTCCGGGCTCTACCGCGTCACCGTCTCTGCGCCCGGCTATCAGACGCAGCAGGCGAAAAGCGTTGTAGTCTCCGGGCAAGAGCAAACGCTGGAAGTCCGCCTGAAGCCCGCGCGCTGACCTCTGGAGAGCCAACATGCTCAACGTTTGCAGGCGAACGGCACACACGTTCGGCCACACTCGAGAGGGCTTCACAAGGGCGCGAGGCCGGCCGCGCGTTCCCGCGAAATGGGGACCCGTCGTGAGGCGACTGGCGGTGCGCGCAATGCTGCCTCTGGCGCTGCTCGCCGGGGTGGCGACGCAGCTTCGGGCGGAGGAACCTCGGCCGGCGGCGACGACTGACTTCGCCGGTCTCATCCTCCACCTCTCCGAGGACCCCGGCAAATTCCACAGCGACAACTTTGTCTCCAACGAGCCCGGCTATCCGTCCGCCATCGAGGGATTGCGCGCGCTTGGCATCCACGGCGGCGCGTACATTGGCGTGGGACCGGAGCAGAACTTCTCCTACCTCGCCGCACTCCAGCCGGAGCGGGCGTTCGTCGTGGACATTCGGCGGGAGAACACCGTTCAGCATCTCATGTACAAGGCGCTGTTCGCGGCGGCCCGGAACCGGCTGGAGTTCCTGGAGCTGCTCCTCTCGCGGCCGCCGCCCAACGCGCCGGAAGGCGAGTCATCGAGGGCAGCCATGTCTGTCCAAGAGCTGCTGACGGCGGTGGACTCCCGCGGTGCCAGCATGAAGGCGTGCGAGCAGACTATCGATTCGGTGAGCGCACGTATCGAGGAGAACTTTGGCTTCCCGTTGACGGACAAGGACCGCGTCACGCTCCGGCACATTCACTCAGCCTTCGCCGAGGCGGGGCTGAGCATCCACTACTCGTCCCCGAAGGCAGTGAAGCAAGAACCGACGCTGCGGGAGTTGATGTTGGCACGGGACACCTACGGCAACCACGTGCACTTCCTGGCCAGCGAGAAGGACTTCCAGTTCGTGAAGCAACTCCACGCCCGGGACCGGATCGTCCCGGTCACGGGCGACTTCGCCGGACGCCAGGCGTTGCGGAAGGCAGGCGAGTTCGTGCGGGACCGCGGCGAAGTCGTGTCCGCGTTCTATCTGTCCAACGTCGAGCAATACCTGCGCGGCGCACAGTATGCCGCCTTTGTCGAGAACGTCCGCCGCCTGCCGCTGAACGACCGCAGCGTGCTCATCCGCTGCGCCTTCGAGAAGCCGACCCAGCGTCTGCCGGGCGACCACTCAGAGCAAGCCGACGGGCAGTTCTGGCCCCATGCCCTCCTGCTCCAACGGGCGCAGAGGTTCGTCGAGCTGTACGATGAAGGGGCCTTTCTCACGCACGAGGACTTGGCCAGGCAGGACTATCTGGACTGGACGAGTGGACGATGATCCCTGGGGTTCATCGCACATGTCCGTGCTTCGGTTGGGTGCCACCCTCCCTCGTCGGGGCAAGGGGAGGTTCGTGGCTCACACGCGTCGGACGCGAATTCGTCCCCGGAGGGACGGGCTTGATCCTGCGAGACACGCTCGAGCCGCCCCAGAATTCCATCCCGGTTGGCTCACTGCGCCTCCAGGCAAGCGAGTGGACCGAGCAGACGTTGCGGCGCCCTTGGGGGTTCTTCTGGGAGCACTGGGCGCCCCGCAAAGCCAAGCGGTGGGCGGCCCTGCTCCAGCGGCCCATATCACTGACTACGACGGGTAGTTTGCAGGAAGTGACCAGCCAGTTGTCGGAGAAGCTCGGGACGTCTATCTCGGTCTCCGCGCCAGCAGAAACCAAGTCCGCATCGGTCGCGCTGCACCTCCGCGAGGTGCCCTTCTGGCTGGTGTTGCACGCACTGAGTGCAGTGAGCGGCGCGCAATGGCAGCCGTGGCAGGACGCCGCCTCGTACGAGCTTGCCATCGCCGACGATCTTGCATCCCAGTGGTATGCGCAGTTCCTCTCGGTGGAAGGCCGGATGCTATGGCTGCTCCAAGAAGCGACGGGGGAGGACCTCGCCCCGCTCTGGCTCGAAAGTCTGACCCCGGAACACCACGAACAACTGCTCCGTGGCGAGTTGCTTCCTATCGGGCAACTCGCCGCGGGCGAGCGAACGGCAGTCGAGCGATTCGGTCTCATGCCGGCGCGCGTGTCCTGGATGCGAATCGCAGTACAAGGCTGTCAACGCGCCCTGGCATCGGCTGCTCTGCAGGCGATCGTGGTGGGATTCGCCGAGGGGGAACCGGTCGTCTTCGTGAGGACGGGGGATGGGGCGCCGTGGCGTTCGTATGGGTATGGTCCGGACGCCGAGCAGCTACCGGTCCCCGTGTTTAACAGGGACCGGGAACGTAAGTTCGCGTTTCTGTTGCAGGAATACGGAGACGAGCAGGGGATCCCTCCCCGACGGGTCTTCGGACCGCGCGCCAAATCCGAGGAGCTGCGCGTGCCGCGCTTTGTGCGGGGCACAGTTGCGTCGGCAATACCGAAAGCTGTCGTCTACGGGCGGGACCTGGGCGAGCGGGTCCCTGACGAAGAACCCAAGGTCCAATGACGCCTCCCGCCCAAGGGCAGGAGGCCCAGCCCCTTCACCTGCCTGCTCCGTTCCGAATGGGTCTGCTCCCCGCCGCGTGCTCCGTCTGCGCCGCCTCGGGATCAGCGTTCTCGTCGGGCGTCAAGTAGATCCAGTTGATCGGGTCCACCCAGCCGAAGACGTTCTCGGCCACCAGCCGGAGGCGATGGGAGCCTTCGGTAAGATCGAGCGGAACCGACAGGCGCAGGAACTCCGTGTGTCCCTCCTTGGTAGTCTTGGTGTTCCGCACGGCGCCGACTTCGCCGTCGTCGGCAAAGACGCGGACCGCCTCCTGCTCTTGGTATTGCGCGCGCCGCAGCCACAGGAAGTACCGGCCGGCCCGCGGCGCGAACAGCTCGTACTCAACCCACGCTCCGTCATAGCCGGTGAGCTCCGAGGCGGAGAGGGTGGCCGCCGGACCGGTGGTGATCCATGGCCGGTTGCCCTGCGCTTCCGGCGGCACCCAACTTCGGACAAACGCCGCACCGGGCACCCAGACCTCCGTCCCGGCTATCGCGAGCTTCACCCCGCCGTACAACCCACAGATGCCCTGGGTGTCGATCACTTTCAGCGCGAGGTGGTTCGGCGCGCCGTACTTCAGTTGCCCGGTGACGTCGACCCGGTGCGTCCTGCCTGGTCCCTGAGCTTGCAGCACGAGTTGGCCGTTGAGGTATACCGCTGCCTCTCCCTTCAGGCCGGCCAGCGCAAGCAACACGGGGTCTGCCGGCTTCGCGGGGGCCTCGACCGTGCAGCGGAACCACGTAGTGCCTTCGTGCTTGACGCCCTGGCAGTGCCACGGCCGGCGCGGCTTCAGCAGTCGCCACTTGCTGTCGTCGAAGTCGGGCTGTGCCCAGCCGTCCCGTTCCCCTCTGGTGTCGGGATCGAGCCGGAACCGCCAGTCCTCGGGCAGCGCCACCCACTCCTGAAGGGCGTCGAACTCCGCCAACGCCTTCCGGTCGCTCTGTTTCATAAGCCGCTCGATCTCGCCGCCGAGGTAGTACTGAATCAGCTCAGCTTCCTGATCGACGACGTCCGTCAGGCGCTGACGGTTGGCGCGCAAGTAGGCAACCAACTCGTTCCCCGCGGCAGCGGCTTCCCCCACCTTCGCCGGCTCGGCTCCGCCGGCTGCAACTGCCAGTTCCTTGAACGTGAGGTACCGCCGCGTGTAGTCGAGCGACAGCTCGTGCAGGTGGAGGCGCTGGCGGACTGTGTCGTTGTCTGCCAAGCGCAGCGCTTCTCTGACCGATCGGTCGGATCGGTCCAATAGGTCGGATGTGTATACGCCAACGGCATAGACGCCGTTGCCGGGGAAGCACTTGCCGCTTTCCCGCAGTGCGGTCTCCCATCCCTCGTGGTACTGCCGCATGGGTTCGGCCGCCGGTCCGTAGAACTTCCAGTAGAAGTCGGCAAGCAGCGCGTCCACGTCGAGGTCGGCATCCCACAGCAGCTTCGCAGCGACGTAGTGGTTGAGCAGCATGGTGGCCGTGTTGCGGCTTGAGTACTGCGTGTACAGCCCGTCGATGCCCAGCCGCTTGAACTCGGGCAAATCGCGCCGGATCGTGTGGACGATGGCCCAGGGCAGCTCACACCAGTTGCACTTCCAGTAGTATTCGTAGAAGTAGACGTGCTTTACCAGCCGGTGCCAGTCCGCCAGCAACTCCCGGAAGGCGGGATTGCGCTTGCACGCCGGGTCGAAGACGGAATGGTTGAGGCAATAGTCCTCGTAGTGGCAGATCATCACCGCCAGGTTGTCTTCCGCCTTCAGCGCGGGGTCGCGCGGCGGCTTGGTGTAGACGTTGTAGGCGCCGCCCTTGATGAGCACGTCGGGGTGCGTCTGGCGGACTTCGCGTGCAACGGCGTTGTAGAACACGAGCAGCCGGCGCGACAGGCGCTGATCCGACCCAACGTCCGGTTCGTCCTGCGCCTTGCAGTCCGCGCACTCGCACCAGCCCTGACCGTCGTTCGGCCCGACGCTGACGACGCGGATGCTCGGGTCGGCCGCCAGCAGCCCGCGGATGTTCTCGACCACCTGCGCAATGGCGCCCGCATTCGTCGTGCAGATCTGGTTGCCGTCGGTGTAGCCCTGCGGCGGCGCCCAAGCGGGGTTGCACTTCTGGCGCTTGCCGCGAACCTCCGGGAACCAGTCGGGGTGTTCGTCGAAGTACTTCTCGGGATGCAGTAGCTGCCCGAACGTGTGGTAGCCGCCCCACATGTTGAAGCCGACTCGCTTCTCCTCGATGAACAGCCGCCCGTTCATTCGGTTGCGGCGCGACCAGTCGTTGGCGCCGACGGAGCGGAAGACGAAGTCCGGTTCGTCCGTCTCGTCAAGCTGTCCGACCGCGACGGTCGTCTGCTTCGCCACCACCTCCCCCAGGTCGCCTGGCATGAACCAGCGGACACCCAGGCACTTCTCCAGGAACGCGTACACGGCCCACAGCGTGCCCAAGTCCGTCTTCCCGGCGAAGAGCAGGTAGTCCGGTCCCGTCTTCAGGAGGAAGCCCTCGTCGCCCAACGACGCCAGCCGGTCGGGCTGCGTCTCGCGGTGCTCCCTGCCGAGGAGCAGCCGGAAGCGGCCGGCCGGCACCGCGCCGACCTCCACCACGGGCACTTCCGCTTGGGACATCTTCTGAAGGTAGAGCTGCAACTCCCCAGCGGCGAGCTTGTGCGCAGAGGTGGGGGCGGGCGGGAGCACGATGACGGCACGCGCCTCCGAGCCCTCGACGACGCTGTGGAAAGGCGGGGACATGGGCGGGTACAACGGCCGGCCTCCTTTGGCGACAAAGCTCTGGGCGAGCGCAACAGACACTGTGAGTAACAGAGGCATCTACCGGTCCGTTCCGTGGGGTTCCCGGGCGAACGTACCTATTCGCCGATCCTCCTGCCGATCCTCCGACCTGCAGACGGCGACTCTGTGTGCGGAAGGTTTGCGCAAGCGAGCTCTCGAAACATTCGGGTGTCGAGGACATCGAACTGGAGAGCCACCACTTTTTGGAGCAGTCGATGCGTGAGTTCGAGCACCGGCTAGAGCGTTTGAGGCTTCTGCACCGCGCGAGTCGAGCCCTCTTCTTCGGCATGCTTTACTGGTTGGCGGTGAGCATGATAGCGCGCTCAGGGGCGAAGCTCCTGCCGGACCGATTGTGGACGACGCTGCTGGTGCACGGGATGTACCTGGTCTACGTCGCGTTCCCGGCTCTCGCGACCCGTGCGCTGTGGAAGGCGGGAATGCCGCCCGGAGAGGCACTGCTTGTCTTCGCTTTGATCTTCGTGGTCCTTGGGACCGTGCAGGCAGTCCTCTGCCCACGCTACGACATCGAGCTACATTCGGTGTGGTCAACGCTGCTGGGCATGGACGCTGTGCTGGCAGCCAACCTGACTCCCATGCTGTACTACTTCAAGGCGATGGATGAACTCAAGTCGGACTGACTACCGACAGGTTGTCCGGTCACCGCGAGTCACCACCAGCTACCCATGAACGTCGAGCGCGATGGTCATCTTCGGGACGCCCTACGGGCAGCCGAAGAGCGCGTGAAAACCAAGCAGCAGGCGCTGGCGGACTCCCTCCACGCCATGAACGAAGCGCAGCGCGAACTCAGGGAGGCGCGCGACGAAGTACACTCACTCCGTGAGGCGCTTGCGCGGTGGCTGCAGAGCCGCGCCGAGGTCGGTCGGGCCGTGCGCTCTGGAGACTGAACGCCTGCTTCTCTCAACTGCCAGGCGCGGTGAAGCAGCCGGCGAGGGCCGCTTGGAATGCGCCCCTACGCCAACTCCAGCATCGGTCTGACTCGTGGGCGCGGCAGTGGACGACCGGCGGACTCAAAGTGACGAACCACCTCGTCAACGACTTCGCACAGCTCTTCATAGAGCCGCACAGGGTTGTCGCCGTGGACTCCGGTGATGAGGTCAGGGCACTTGCCAATGTACACCTGGTCCTCTTCGCTCCACTCCACCCACTTGCAGTAGCGGTCGCTCGTCTTCATTTCTGAGCCTCTGCGATAGCGCGAGAGACCTCGCGCTCTTGATAGGGCTTGGCATCGTTCACTCATCCACGGGCTTCCGGTCTTCATTCGCCAGTGTGTTCGGCATTCTACTGCACTGACTTGCCCGCGACAAACCTGCAAGAAGAAGCAGCCCGGATGCGCGTCCCCCCGGGGGCGAGCCACACGCCACAAGCAGACTCTCAGCGCATCCTCGCGATCGGTCCTTCTCGGTGGCTTCTGACAAGGAAACGCGGCGGAGAGGTGGAAATATGATGGAGACGGGGCGCCGCGGACGAAGGAGACCCAAGCAGATGAGCTTCTACACCAGAGCAGAACCGGCCGCCAAAGCGGGGGCGCTGCTCCTTATTTTCAGCTTCGCTTCGGTGCGCGCCGCCGCGGCTGAGCCTTGGCGGAATCCGGAAGCCGGCCTCGTCGGCCATTGGACATTCGACGACCTCAAGGGGAGCACCGCTCCCGACCAGTCCGGCAACGCCAACGACGCGATGATCCGGTCGGCGTTGCAGGTGAAGGGCGTCGAGGGCGCCGGGCTGCAGTTCGACGGGCGGAGCACGAACGCGAGCTGCGGGCATTCGCCGAGCTTGGCCTTGACTGAGGCGCTGACCCTTGAGGCGTGGGTGAAGCTGACTGCCGTCGACTTCAGCAGCTTCCCGGCGGTCGTCCGCAAAGACGGGTGCTACGCGCTGCGATTCAGCGGCAGGAGCCTCGGTCTGCTGCTCTGGATCGGCGGCACTCCGGTGATGCTGCACTCGCAGAAGACGGACTGGCTCGCGGGGCAGTGGTACCACCTGGCGGGCACATACGACGGTTCCCAAATGCGGCTGTTCATCGACGGCGAAGAAGACGGGAAGTCACCGCAAGCGCAGACCGGGCAGATCGACGTCTCCCCAATGAACTGCGGGCTTGGGTCGGCCGGCGGGCACTACTCGCTGAATGGCGTGCTCGACGAGGTGCGAATCTTCAACCGGGCGCTGACGCCTGAAGAGGTTGCCGCGTCCGATGCCCGGGGGCGCGCCCGCCTTGAAGCACAGAAGACCGTTGCCTTCGAGCCGAAGCAGATCGGCGGCGACGCCCGACCCACCTTCAAGAAGCCGACGAGGGAGATCACCATGGCCAAGGACGGATTCCTCTGGATCGATGCCGAAGACTTCGCCGACTACGGCGGCTGGTTGCTGGACACGCAGTTCGTCCACCTGATGGGCTCGGCGTACCTGATCGCGGCCGGTGTGGGGAAGCCGGTCAAGGACGCGACCGTCACGGTCGCAATCCCGAAGCCCGGCACGTACCGCTTGTGGGTGCGCGCGAGGAACTGGCTGAAGGAGCACTCGCCGGGGCAGTTCACGGTGGCGGTCAACGGCGCGCCCTCGAAGCACGTCTTCGGCAAGGCGGCGAGCGAGGACTGGATCTGGGAATCGGCGGGGGACTTCGGTCTGAAGCAAGGCAGGACCGAGATCGCGCTCAAGGACCAGACCGGGTACTACGGTCGGTGCGATGCGCTGGTGCTCACAACCGACGCGGCCTACATTCCGCCGCCCAAGATGGAAGATGTCCGGCTGGAACGGGCCCGCCTCACCGGGCTGTCGCTGGAACCGCAAGCCGGCGGCGACTTCGACGTGATCGTGGTGGGAGCGGGCGCGGCGGGAAGCTGCGCGGCATTGGCGTCGGCCCGGACAGGCGCGAAGACGGCGTTGATCCAGGACCGGCCCGTGTTGGGCGGCAACTCCAGCATCGAGCTTGGTGTCCCCCTCGCCGGTGCCGGTAGCTCCAAGCCCAACGCCCGCGAGAGCGGCATCGTCGAAGAGGTCGGCCGGATTCAGGCGCGCTACGGGTTCCCCAAGACCAGCGAGGCGTTCCGCATGGCCGCCGAAGAAGCGCTCAATCTCACGGTGTTCCTGAACAAGCGCGTCTTCGATGTGGAGATGGCAAGCGCGAAGCAGATCGCCGCAGTCAAGGCAGTCGATACGCTCACCAACGAGGTGTTCGTCTACAAAGCCAAGGAGTTCCTCGACTGCACCGGCGACGGCTGGGTCGGCTACTTCGCCAAAGCCGACTTCCGGTTCGGCCGGGAATCTCGCGATGAGTTCCATGAGAGCCTGGCCCCGGAGAAGGCTGATGACATCACCATGAGTGGCTGCCTCATGGGCGACCAGGCGCTCTCGTTCCGCGCGGCGGACACTGGCAAGCCGGTCACATACTCCCCGCCGCCCTGGGCGGCGACGCTGCCGCACCCGGAGGAGTTCGGCCGGCGCATCTTGCACGTAGCCGGCGGCGAGTGGTGGCTGGAGCATCCCGGAACCGTGGACGACCTCTGGGACGCCGAACGGGCCCGGGACGAGCTAGTCCGCATCTCGCTGGGCTACTGGGATCTCATCAAGAACCGATGGCCGGAACGGGAGCGGGCTGCGACCTACCAGTTGGTCTACGTCCCGATCATGGACGCCCGGCGCGAGTCGCGCCGACTGGTGGGCGATCACCTCCTGACCCAGAACGACGTCGAGGCCGCCACCCTCTTCCCCGACCGCATTTCCTACGGCGGTTGGCCGATCGACGTGCACCACCCCAAGGGCATCCTCTCGGGGAAGGAAGGCCCGTTCCACACCGACGCACGGACCCCGCTCTACACCATCCCGTTCCGCTGTCTCTACTCGCGGAACATTGACAACCTGCTCTTCGCGGGGCGCGACATGAGCGTCACGCACATTGCGCTCGGGACCGTGCGCGTGCAGGCGACGCTGGCTGCCCTGGGGCAGGCCGCTGGCACGGCTGCCGCCATGTGCGTCGCCAAAGGAACGACGCCGCGCGGGCTTTGTCAACAGCACATCGTCGAGCTCCAACAGACGCTGGTGAGGGACGACCAGTACATTCCCGGAATCGCCAACGACGACCCGAATGACCTCGCGAAGAAAGCGAAGCTCGCCGCCTCCAGCGTGGGGACCTTCGACGAGTTCACCCGCGCCGATCTCCGGAAGGGCGACGCGCATCCGCCCACTACCGCCCGGGCAGTGCTGTTCCCGCGCGGCGTCCACGACCGGTTGGAGGCGGTGTCGCTGCTGCTGCTGTCTGAGAACAAGCAGCCGACCGAGGTGACGATCCACCTGCGCGGCGCTGCTGACACGGGAGACTTCTCCTCGACGGACGACCTGACCACAGCCACGGTAACTGTCCCGCCCAACGGCGAGCAGTGGGTGGACTTCAAGGTGGATTGCCAGGTGTCCACTCCATACGTCTGGGTCGTGCTGCCGAAGACTGACGGCGTGTCCTGGCGCCTGACTGAAAAGGCGCCCCTTGGCTCGTGCCGCGCCTACGGAGGCGACGGCCACTGGACGGTGGTCGAGGGTCAGTACTACGCTTTCTCCACCGAACCCTCCCTCGCCCTCCCGGCCGACTACAGCGTCGAGCACCTCACCAACGGCCTCGCCCGAATCATCGGCAAGGACACGAACCTGTGGGCCTCCGACCCGAGCCAGCCGCTGCCGCAGTGGGTGGAGCTGACCTGGGACCAGCCGACGGAGATCAACGCCGTCTACCTGACCTTCGACACCGACATGAACACGCCATTCCACACCGTCCCCCTGCCGCCCGAGTGCGTCCGCGACTACGAGTTGTCCTGCTTCGACGGCGCCAAGTGGACGACGCTGACAACCGTCCAAGGCAACTTCCTTCGCCGCCGCGTGCACCGGTTCGACCCGGTGACGACGACCACGCTCCGGCTGACGGTGAAGGCGACCAACGGCGACAGGTCGGCGCGGGTGTTCGAGGTGAGGGTGTACCGGGAGCCGTAGCCGCCGCCAGCGAGGCGGGGACCTGCGGCGCGGTGCTTGGTATACTTGGAGAGAGGGCGCGGGAGGAGGTTCGAAATGTCCGGGACTGCAGTCGCAGAACCGAAGGTCTATATCCCCTTGCCCTTCGAAGTGTTGAGTGGATACGTGCATCAGTTGGACACGGGCCGTCTCCAGGATCTACACCAACTCGTGGCCGACGCGATGGCTGAGCGCGGGCAGGCGCCGCTGCCGGAGGAGTTGGATCCGGAGACCCGGGCGGCGATCGAGCGCTCTCACGAGGCGCGTCTGGAGAGCCTGGAAGCGCAAGAAGAGATCGCCCGTGGCGCGAGAGCACTGCTCAAGGAGTTGGGCATTGACCATCTGAAGCCGGTGGGTGCAAAGAAGCTTCAGGAGATGATGCATGCGGCCGGCGTTCGAGAAGATGACAACGAGTTCAGCCGCGCGATTGTCGAGATGCGAGAAGAGTAGGACTCCGTGAACACCTTCTTCCTTGACGCCAGCGCGCTGTCGAAACGCTACTCGGGCGAGAGCGGACACTGGTTGGTGGACCGCCTGTTCGAGCGGGCGACGCCCGCTCGGCTCCAGTGCGCGCTCATCGGCGCAGGCGAGGTCATCAGCGTGCTGGTCCGCAAGAAGAACGACGGACGGATCCCTCCGCTCGTCTTCCAGCAGGCGATGACCGACTTCACGAACGAGGTCGCCGCCGCCGCACTCTTCGAGAAGATCCAGTTCTCACGGGAACAGGCGGTGGCGTCGTGGCTACTGATTGAGAAGCACTCGACCAACGCCACCGACGCTCTCGTCCTGCGCCTGGCCCTCGACACGGCCGCGAAACTGCGCCCGAACGGTCACGACCTCGTCCTCGTTGCCAGCGACCTCCGTCTTCTCCGCGCTGCCAAGGACGAGGAGCTGCTGACCTTCGACCCGGAACGAAACTCGCAGGCTGAACTGGACGCGCTCATTGCGGCGGAGCAGCTCTTGCCCTCGTCAGCACAGGGCCAGCCGGGTGCGGGTTAGCCGGGCGCCCGGGAGGTCCCCTGTGCTCGGCGAGGGTCTCCTGACCCCGCCGCTCCCCGGACCGACAGGTCTCCTCGAATCCCGTGGATTCGCAGCCCTTTGAGACCTTCCGGTCAAGCGTTTCGGGGCGGTCGGAGACCTGCCCCGAGCTAAGTACGGTTGTAGTATTAGCCGGGCGCCCGGGAGGTCCCCTGTGCTCGGCGAGGGTCTCCTGACCCCGCCGCTCCCCGGACCGACAGGTCTCCTCGAATCCCGTGGATTCGCAGCCCTTTGAGACCTTCCGGTCAAGCGTTT
>Ga0210056_1000333_pt1 | contig 37122 bp, 37 predicted proteins | sample CryGeyCG2014_080_2_FD_183965 | JGI IMG/M metagenome (GOLD analysis project Ga0210056, IMG submission 183965) | Groundwater microbial communities from aquifer - Crystal Geyser CG07_land_8/20/14_0.80 (SPAdes) (version 2) | ecosystem: Environmental > Aquatic > Deep subsurface > Groundwater | place...
CTTGCAATGACAACCTCTTGTAACTTCTCTGACTCATTATATCTAATGCCCTCCTTTAGTTTCCTTCTCAGGATACCAAAGTGTTGCATTAAATTCTTGAGCCTAACTTACAAAAGAAGCCTTGGAAAAATTATGTTGAGTTTTATGGTAAAATAGCGGCGATGAAAAAACTGATGATTTTAATTATGGCTGTTTTTATCGGTTCCTGTGCAACGGCAAGCATAGAGAACACACAGAAGGCGGCTGCACATTATAAACTCGGAGTTTCATATCTTAATGAAAATAATGTTAATCCGGCATTTATTGAGTTTCAGAAAGCCTATGAGCTTAATCCCGAGAACAAGGAAGTGCTTAATGCAATCGGGATAATATACCTGCTGAAATTTGAGGATTTTCCAAAGGCGATAGATTTCTTTCAGAAGGCTGTAAGCGTTGACCCTGATTTTGCAGAGGCTCATAATAATCTCGGTGTTGCATACGAAAGGTCTAAAATGTTTAATGACGCAATTATTTCATATAATAAGGCGCTTTCTAATGTCCTATATCGGACGCCTGAGATGGCATACAATAATCTTGGGAGGATATATTACAGGCTTGGAAAATATGATGAGGCAATAAATGCGTATAAGGAAGCGCTGAAGAGGATGACGGATTTCTATCCTTCATATTACGGGCTTGCGCTCTGTTATAATGCGAAAGGCAGATACGGGGACGCCTCATTAGCCATAACAAAGGCGATAGAAATGGACCCCTTGTATAAAGGCAGCAAAAGCAAGGCGGTTAATGACTTGAGACAGAAAAAGCTGAATGCAAAAGGCGAAGACGAGAAAGATATCGCTGATTATCTGGAAATTCTGAAGTATTAGAGTTTAAAGTGAAAAGTTAAAAATTATAGAAATTAAAAACTTTTAATTCCTAACTTCTAACTTTTTTTATTTTTCGGGGCGTAGCGCAGCCTGGTAGCGCGCCTGCTTTGGGAGCAGGATGCCGGAGGTTCGAATCCTCTCGCCCCGACCATATGTGCGCCTGTAGCTCAGTCGGATAGAGCAACTGCCTTCTAAGCAGTGGGTCAGGGGTTCGAATCCCTTCAGGCGCGCCAAGCAAATTTTGCGTTGCAAAATTTGCAGTGAGAAGTGTAAGTTATCAGTGCAGTTGAATTTGACTGAAAATGTTTTTTTTGTTTTACTATTAACTGACACTTTCACTTGCACTGTTGTAAATCGGTGAGTGTAGCTCAATGGTAGAGCATTGGACTGTGGCTCCAAGGGTTGGGGGTTCGATACCCCTCACTCACCCCAATTTAGCTCATGGCTAATAGCTCATAGCTGATTGCTGACAATGAGCCATGAACGATGAACTATTAGCTATAAAGTGCGCCTGTAGCTCAGATGGATAGAGCATCAGCCTCCGGAGCTGAGGGTCGGAGGTTCGAATCCTCTCAGGCGCGCCAAGCAAATTTTGCTATGGCAAAATTTGCAGTTGTTAGGTTTTAGTTGTTGGGGATTAGAAAAAATAGTTTTTGTAGTTAACTAACCCCTAATCCCTGATCCCTAAAAACTGTCGTTAATGGGCCGTTAGCTCAGTTGGTAGAGCAGCTGACTCTTAATCAGCGGGTCGCAGGTTCGAATCCTGCACGGCTCACTTTAGAATCAAGGGGTTACAGTGTTTTTCTGTAATCCCTTTTTTATTACAGTGTCCAGTCGGTGTCCCCTATTTAATTTCTCCACGCTTTTTAAACATTATGACTATTTGTACAAATAATGGTCAAAATATGTATAATATATCATGAAATTTGAATGGGATGCCGTAAAGAGCAGGGCAAACAGAGATAAACACGGCATTGACTTTGAAACGGCAAGGGATCTCTGGCTTGATGAAGACAGGATTGAAATAGATGCCCCGCATCCTGTTGAAAATAGAGGCATCATCATTGCCAAACTTCAAGGTAAATTATGGACTGCTGTATACACTATGCGTAGCAATGCAGTCAGGATAATTTCCGTAAGACGTTCAAGAGGAAAGGAGGAAGAATTATATGGAAAAGAAAAAGCTGGCTAAGAGCGCAGGGGAATTTGACAGGCGGTTTGATGCAGGAGAAGACATCCACGGCCTCATAGACATGTCAAAGGCAAAGGTTGTCCGTCACGGCAAGAAAGTGCGCTTAACCATGGATGTTGCTGAGTCTCTCGTAGCTGAGATAGATGAAATCCGGCAGCGGATAGGTGTTGACAGAGGAGCATTGATAAAGGTTTGGCTGCACGAGCGCGTAAAACAGGAAAAGTCGTCAGCTAAAACTTCATAGGGTCGCAGGTTCGAATCCTGCACGGCTCACTCTTTAAAATCAAGGGGTTAGGAGATTTTCGCTAACCCCTCTTTTTTTGTTTTAGTGGACTTTGCTAAATACGCCCTGACGTTTTCTTTATACACCTCATGAAGTTGTTTGGTGATAGTTCCTACTTTATAGCTAACTGAATCAACCTTACACACAGGCATAATCTCCATCGTTGTATTGGTGATGAAAACTTCCGAGGCACGGTATATGTCTTCTTTCTTAAACCTGTCTTCTTTTGTTTCTATGCCGTTTTTTTGAGCCAGTTCTAATACTATGTTTCTTGTAATGCCGTCGAGAATCCCGCAGTCAAGTGACGGCGTGCATAACACCCCCCCTCCGCCCCCCCTTGATAAGGGGGGGATAGGGGGGGTAATAACAAAAAAGACATTGCATATAGTTCCTTCGGCAAGATGTCCCTGCGAATTCAACATAAGCGCCTCGTAGGCATTTTTTCCCTTTGCCTCAATCTTTGCAAGGATATTGTTCAGGAAGTTAAGTGATTTTATCTGAGGATTGATTGCCTCCTTGATGTTTCTTTTCGTCTCTGTAATTATTGTTTTGATGCCGTTATCATAGTACAATTTCGGATATTCCCTGAACTCCTCGGCAATTATTATAAATGTCGGTTCCTTGCAGAGTTCAGGGTCAAGCCCGACAGGCCCGGACCCTCTTGAAACAGTAACCCTTATGTATGCATCTTTGAGAGAGTTTTTAGCTATTGTCTCATATACGGCGCTCCTGATAGAATCTTTATCCCTCTTGATATCAAGCCCTGTCAATAATGCTGAGCGGAAAAGCCTTTGAATGTGCTCCTCCAGCATAAAGACAGTTCCGTTATATGCCCTCATCGTCTCAAAGACCCCGTCGCCGTAAAGAAAGCCGTGGTCAAAAACAGAGACTTTCGCTTCAGATTCAGAAACAAGACTGCCGTTTATATAGACATGCATGTTTCATTATATCATCTATTCTGGTAATATTAAAAATACAGGGCAGGGCGGATATCAGAATAATGAAATGTGCGGAGAATTATGGGAAGGCTTTATATTTTATTCGGTCATGTGAATAGCCATGTTTAAGATTAAATTTTTACGAAATATCCTGCTTATATCACTGGCAATAGTGATACTAACACCCATGTCAAGCGTCTTATTCGTATTTCCCTCAATCACCTCAGTAATGATAACAAAAGTGGAAGACGATGCTGTGCATGTGGCAAGGCATTTGATGTCCGCCCTTATGGTAGAGGGAAAGGAGTTAAGGAAAGAGTCTGTTCCCTTCGGCTTGCTGGACATGCAGGCTGAGAATTTCAGGCTTATGAAGATGAAGGTTTTTTTGCCTTCGGGAGAGGTTGTATATTCCACTGAGCGCAAAGAGATAGGGAATATAAACAGGGAAAAGTATTTCCACGAGATTGTTGCGAAAGGGAAAACGCATGTGGTCATTGTAAGCAAGGGCATGAAATCCCTTGAGGGGCAGACAGTAATGCTTGATGTGGCAGAGACGTATGTGCCGATTATGAAAAAAGATAAGTTTGCCGGAGCCTTTGAAATCTATTACGACATTACAGCCACAAAGAAGGCGATTGATAAAATGGTATTTGCTTCTACTGCCATGTTGTTTTCAGTTGCAGTTATTCTTTTTGCCGCTGTTGTTATAACACTTTCAAGGGCGGCAAAAACAATCGCCCAGCGCGAAAAAACCGATAAGGTTTTAGAAGAGGAAAAGGGCAGGGCTCAAAAATATCTTGATGTCGCGGGAGTGATGATTGCGGCTATTGACGCCGGTCAGAAAGTTACTCTTATAAATAAAAAGGGGTGCGAGATTCTGGGATACAGCGATGAAAACGAGATTAAAGGTAAAAACTGGGTTGATAATTTTATCCCGGAAAGAATCAGGGATGAGGTAAAAACGGTTTTTGCAAAACTTATTGCTGGAGATGACTGTCTTCTTGAGTATTATGAAAATCCCGTTTTAACCAAAGACGGCAATGAGAGGATTATTGCATGGCACAATGCCGTATTGAGAGATGAGATAGGGAAGATTACAGGGACATTAAGCTCAGGAGAAGACATTACCGAGCGTAAACAGGGAGAGACGGCCCTCTGCGAAAGCGAGGATAAATTCAGAAAACTCTCACAGGAGTTTAATGCGCTTCTGAATGCTATTCCTGATACGCTGCTTCTGCTGTCTCGTGATATGAAGGTGATATGGGTAAATGACGGCGCGGCAATTGGTTTGGGTAAGAGCGTCTCTGAACTGACGGGACAGTCGTGTTATCACTTATGGCATAACCGTAACGCTCCTTGTAATGATTGTCCTGCGAAAAAGAGTTTCTGCACAGGAGAAATGGAAAATACAATCATATCCTCTCCAGACGGCAGATTATGGGACCTCAGGGCTGTTCCCATAAAAGATGCTGAAGGAAAGGTAATCAGTGTTATAGAAGTGGCAAGAGATATCACCGAACACCGCAAACTTGAAGACCAACTCCGCCAGTCCCAGAAGATGGAAGCCGTAGGAACCCTGACAGGAGGCATAGCCCATGACTTCAATAACATACTTACAGCAATCATAGGCTACGGCAACATCCTCAAGATGAAACTGGAAAAAGAAAGCCCACTGGTGAACTACACAGACCAGATACTTGCCTCGGCAGATAGGGCAGCGCATCTCACACACAGCCTGCTTGCCTTCAGCAGAAAACAAGTAATCAATCCCAAACCCGTAAACCTAAACGAGATAACCGCAAGCATAGAGAAAATACTCTTAAGAATAATAGGAGAAGACATAGAGCTGAGGGTAATAACGCCCCCGCCTTCGGCGCCCCCTCTTAATTTAAGAGTGGGGTGGGGGGAGTTAAGAGTAATGGCAGATGCAGGACAGATAGAACAGGTCTTAATGAACCTGGCGGCCAATGCAAGAGATGCAATGCCCGAAGGCGGCACACTGACCATAGAGACCGGGCTTGAAGAACTTGACATGGACTTTCTTAAAATACATGAATACGGAAAGCCGGGAATGTATGCAATGTTGACAGTCACAGACACAGGCTGCGGCATGGATGAAAACACAAGACAGAGGATATTTGAGCCTTTTTTTACAACAAAAGAAGTAGGCAAAGGCACAGGCCTTGGGCTTTCAATGGTGTACGGCATAATCAAACAGCACAGCGGATACATCAACGTTTACAGCGAACGGGGCAGAGGCACCACATTCAAGATATACCTGCCGGTTATTTCCGATTCCGGATTGCGGAATTCGGATTTAAAATCCGAAATTCAAAATCTAAAATCCGGAATGGGTGAGACCATACTTATTGCAGAAGATGAAAAAGCAGTAAGGGAACTCATGAAGTTAGAGCTTGAAGAAGCAGGGTATAAAGTAATAGAGGCAGTTGACGGACAAGAAGCCATAGAGAAGTTCAGAGAAAACAAAGACAGTATAAGCCTTCTTCTGCTTGATATGATAATGCCGAAGATAAACGGCAAAGGGGTTTACGAAGAGGCAAGGAAGATAAAGCCTGATATAAAGGCGCTTTTTTCAAGCGGTTATCCCACTGACTTCATACACAAAAAGGGGATACTTGAAGAGGGGCTGAACTTCATATCAAAACCTGCTTCGCCGCATGTGCTTTTGAAGAGGATTAGGGAGCTTTTGAATAAATAAAACCTTTATTGATAAAATTAAGCTCTGCCGGATTTATCAGTAAGAATACCGAAAAATAATTGTATAAAAAGCTAAGATATGTTTTATAATTAATTTTATGCTGAGAACATTTAAAATAGAAAAACACCATACTGATATTGTTTCCAAAAGCACGCTGTTTAAGGCGCTGAAATACCTTGACAGGAAAAAGATTGAAACACCCTTTCTTCTTATTGACAGGGAGAAGGTAAAGGAAAAAGCCTCTCTTATAGGGCAGAACATACGGAATTCAAAGGTCTTTTATGCGGTTAAGGCAAATCCTGACATTGAGGTAATCAAACTTGCGGATAAACTTGGCATGGGTTTTGAGATAGCCTCAGAAGGCGAGCTCAAGCTGCTTTCGTCAATAGGCGTAAAGCCTGAAAGAATCATAACAAGCAATCCTGTCAAGACTTTTAAGTTTTTGAAGGCGGCGGCGTCATACGGGTTAAACTACTTTGCGTATGATTCCGAAGAGGAAGTGAATAAAATGGCGGGATTACTGCCCGGCTGTAGTGTCTATGTGAGACTTTCTGTGCCTAACGAAGGGAGCGAATGGCCTCTAAACAAAAAATTCGGAGTTGAGATTAATCAGGCGGCAGAACTGCTTTCCTATGCGGGGGAAAAGGGACTTAGACCTGTCGGCATTACCTTTCACGTTGGTTCGCAATGCACAAATATATACAACTGGAACAGCGCTCTGGACAAGGCAAAGGTTTTATGGGATATTGCAGAGAAAAAAGGCATAAAGCTGAACCTGTTGAATATCGGAGGAGGGTATCCGATAAAATACACAAAAAATGTTGTTGATGTTGATGCCATAGAGAAGAATGTGGACAGGCTCATCCGTGAAAAATTTCAGAGGGATGTAAAAGTATTTATAGAGCCGGGCCGGGCAGTTATAGGAGATGCGGGTATATTTGTCGCCTCTGTGATAGGCAAGACAAACAGGGGAGATGATAACTGGCTTCATATTGACGTCGGAGTCTTTAGCGGGCTGATGGAGAGTATAGGCGGCATAACTTACAGCTATATTATTGAAGCCTCCAGACAGGCAAGACACAAGAGGAAATGGATACTTGCAGGCCCGAGCTGTGATAGTTTTGATGTGATTGATAAGAATGTAAATCTGCCGGAGCCTGAGATAGGCGGATTGATGCTGATACTTTCAAGCGGGGCATATACTATATCCTATGCGTCAAAGTTCAACGGGTTTTCAATACCAAAGACGGTTTTGATATAACCCCCACCGTCCCCCCTTTAGCAAAGGGGGGTGAGGGGGGATTTTTGGAGGGGGAAAATGATAAGGTTTTTTGAAAGCGACCCGTATGCTCCCATCCAGTACGGCTATGAGGTTGAAAATATTCTCTACAACGGGAAGAGCAAGTTTCAGGAGATTTTGGTTATTCAAAATCCGCATTTTGGAAAGATGCTTATCCTTGATGGTGTTGTGCAGATAACCGAGAGGGATGAGTTTTTCTACCACGAGATGCTTACCCATGTCGCGCTTCATGCGCATCCCGCCCCTAAAAATGTGATTATTATCGGAGGAGGAGACGGGGGCGCTGTCAGGGAAGTCCTGAAACATAAGACAGTGGAAAAGGTATATTTCATTGAAATAGATGAAGAGGTTATAAATGTTTCAAGAAAGTTTTTCCCAACAGTGGCATGTGATATTGATGACCCCCGTGTGGAGATAAAGTGCATGGACGGGGCTGAATTTATCAAAAGACGGCATTCTGATATTGATGCTGTTATAGTTGATTCAACGGATATAATCGGTTTTGCATCAAGCCTTTTTACGAAAGAATTTTTCACATCTGTTAAGAATTGTCTTGCCAAGAACGGATTTTATGTGACCCTTTCAGAATCCCTGCATTTTCATAAAGACATTGTTATAGAGGTGCAGGAGACGATGAAGGCTGTATTCCCTGTGGTTGACATATATGCTGCTCCGCTTGCAACGTATGCCGGCAACTGGTGGACCTTCTCTATTGCATCAAAAAGTCTTTCTCCCCGTGAGATGAGGAGGAAGTTTGAGGTAAATACAAAATACTACAGCGATGAGATACACCAACAGGCTTTTCTTCCAAAAGGCATGTATGAGAAACTGATGCAGAGGAAACTGGAATGGTAATATTTATCTCATACTTGACACAACAATCGGTTTCTTGGTAAATTATTAGCACTCTCCAGTTGAGAGTGCTAATCGGCAAGAGGTATCAGATATGCTTGATGAAAGAGACAGAGAGGTTCTCTGCGCGATAGTGCAGAGCTATATAAATAATCCGGACCCCGTAGGGTCCAGGTTTATTACCAAGAAGTATGCCTTCTGTCTTTCGCCTGCTACCATAAGAAATATAATGTCTGACCTGGAAGATATGGGGTTTCTCAGACAGCCTCACACCTCTGCAGGGAGGGTGCCTACAGATAAAGGCTACAGATTTTATGTTGATTGTCTGAGTTCCCATGCGCATCAGTATGAAAACAAGGTTTTTTTGAATGAGATTACAAGAGAGCTTAAGTCCATTAAAAACGATGTAGATATTCTGCTCAGCGAGACAATAAAGAGGCTGTCCAATTTTTCACATTACCTCGGAGTGGCGCTTTCTCCTATGGCAGGTTCAGCGGCATTTAACAGGATTGAACTGTTAAAACACGGAAGCAGCCATGTGGTGACGGTCCTTTTTACGGATGAAGGACTGGTAAAGAATAAGGTTGTAGATGTAGATTTCGACCTGCCGCAGCGCGACCTTAACAGAATAGCCTCATACCTTAATTCTGAGTTTTACGGCTGCACACTTAACGAGATTCGCTCCAGGATAGTGGAAGAAATGTCAGAGGAAAAGATATTATGCGACACCCTGATTTCAAGGTCAATAAAGATATGCAGAGAGGCGCTCTCGTCTCCTTACGGGGATATATTTATTTCCGGATTTTCAGAAGTCCTCGGGCTGCCTGATTTTTCAGACGTTGAAAAGATAAAGGAGATTTCAAAGGCAATAGAGGATAAACACCTGATTATAAAGCTGCTTGATAAACTTTCAGAATCCAATAAGGACGAAGTGCAGGTCATAATAGGCTCTGAAAATTCTCTGGCAGGGATGAAAGGGTTCAGCCTTGTGGCGGCAACTTATAAAGAAGGCAGCAGGCGCGTAGGCAGTGTCGGCGTAATAGGGCCGACACGGATGGATTACTCAAAGACCATGGCAATGATTGATATAGCCGCCAGATTTATAACAAAGACGCTGGAGGAGAGATAGGTGAAACATAAAGATAAAAAGAAGACAAATGAAGCTCTAACAGAGGAAAATTCAAGCGCAGAGGCTCATGAGCCGGAATTGCAAGCGGCAGAGGAAGCCGCAGGCAGTATTGCGGCCGGGGCGGCAGAAAACGCCGCTGCTGCAGATGCGGAAGCCGGGAATTTAAAAGCTAATCTTGAGGAAGAACTTCAGCAGGAAAACGATAAATATCTGAGGTTGTATGCTGAATTTGAGAATTATAAGAAGCGGGTGGCAAGAGACAAGGAAGAATTAATAAAATACGGCAATGAAGCTCTGCTGTATGAATTGCTTCCTGTTATTGATAACCTTGAGATGGCTGTGAAGCACTCGTCAAATGATGCCTCATCCGCCTCTGGCGGAGGGCTTGCGCAGGGAGTGGAGATTACGCTTAAGGAGTTTTTCAGGGTCATTGATAAATTTGGACTCTCGCCGATTGAGGCCTCAGGCAAGATGTTTGACCCTTCGCTGCATCATGCGATGACTCAGGTAGAAAGGGATGATATTGATGAAAACATGGTTGTGGAAGAATTCAGAAAGGGCTATATGCTCAGAGAGAAGGTATTAAGGCCGTCTTTGGTTGCCGTATCGAAAAAGACAGTGCGCAGTGACAGTGTCGGCGAAGAAACACTGACACTAAACACTGACACTAAATAAATATTATAGAGGAGGAAGCATAAATGGCAAAGGCAATAGGAATAGACCTGGGCACAACGAATTCTGTTGTTGCAGTTGTTCAGGGAGGCGAGCAGGTAGTTATACCGAATCAGGAGGGAATGAGAACAACGCCTTCTGTAGTTGCATTTACAGAGAAGGGCGAGAGGCTTGTGGGACAGATAGCAAAAAGGCAGTCCATTACAAACCCTGAAAACACAATATCTTCAATCAAAAGGCTGATGGGCAGAAAATACAACACGCCTGAAGTTGAACATGCGAAAAAGCGGCTGCCTTATAAAATCGTTGAAGCGCCTAATGGAGACGCCCATGTTGAGATAAGAGGCAAGCGTTATTCGCCGCCTGAGATATCGGCAATGATACTCCAGAAACTCAAGCAGTCTGCGGAAGATTATCTCGGAGAGGCTGTAAATGACGCCGTCATAACAGTGCCTGCTTATTTTAATGACAGCCAGCGTCAGGCTACGAAGGATGCAGGGAAGATAGCCGGGCTTAATGTCCTGAGGATAATCAATGAACCGACAGCCGCCTCTTTGGCTTACGGCATGGATAAGAAAAAAGAGGAAAAGATTGCTGTTTATGATTTAGGCGGCGGCACATTTGACGTATCCATTCTTGAAATAGGAGAAGGCGTAATTGAGGTTAAGTCCACAAACGGCGATACATATCTGGGCGGAGATGATTTTGACATCAAGGTTATTGACTGGATGGTGGAAGAGTTCAAGAAAGAGCAGGGCATTGACCTCAAGCATGATAAGATGGCTTTGCAGAGGCTTAAAGAAGCCGCTGAAAGGGCCAAGATTGACCTTTCAACTGCAATGGAAGCAGAGATAAACCTTCCGTTTGTTACAGCGGACGCAACAGGCCCGAAACATCTTTTGATGAAACTCTCAAGGGCGAAATTTGAGCAGCTGACAGGAGAGCTCATAGAGAATACAACCGGGCCTTGCAAGAATGCGCTTAACGACGCAAATTTATCCGCTTCAAATATAGATGAAGTTCTTCTTGTCGGAGGACAGACCAGGACGCCAAAGGTTCAGCAGACTGTTCAGGGCTTTTTTGGGAAGGAGCCCAATAAGACAGTTAACCCTGATGAGGTTGTTGCTGTCGGAGCGGCAATACAGGGCGCAGTGCTGAAAGGAGACGTCAAAGAGGTGCTTCTGCTTGATGTTACGCCTTTGTCTCTCGGCATTGAAACGCTCGGCGGGATATTCACAAAGATAATAGAAAGGAACACTACAATCCCGACCAAAAAAAGCCAGACATTCTCAACAGCATCAGACAACCAGCCTGCTGTTACAATCAAGATATGTCAGGGAGAAAGAGAAATGGCGGCGGACAACAAGCTGCTTGGAAACTTTGAGCTTATAGGCATTCCGCCTGCGCCGAGGGGTATCCCGCAGATAGAAGTAACTTTTGATATTGACGCAAATGGCATACTTCATGTCTCTGCCAAAGACCTTGGCACAGGAAAAGAACAGTCCATAAGGATAACCGCTTCAAGCGGGCTTAGCCCGGATGAAGTGAAAAAGATGACGCGTGATTCTGAGGCTCATGGAGAAGAAGATAGAAATAAGAAACAACTCGCCGAGGCCAGGAACGAGGCTGATACGATGTTATACAGCGTGGAGAAATCTCTAAAGGAATATGGAGACAAGTTGAGCGAATCAGAGAAAAAGGATGTTGAAGATGCGGTTGAAAGGTGCAGGAAGGCAAAGGACTCAAGCGCTGACGCATCTGAGATAAAATCTTCTGTTGAAAGCCTTATGAAGGCGTCTCACAAACTTGCGGAGCATATATATAAATCCTCATCATCCGCCTCTGGCGGAGGAGCCGGGGACCAGCAGGCATCCGCCTCTGGCGGAGGAGCTGAAGCAGGAGCCTCAGGCGCAAAACCTTCGGAAGAGGATGTTGTTGAAGCTGAATTTGAGGATGTAGATAAGGATAAGAAGGGAAGTTAAAACAGGTAGACAGCATGAAGTAGACAGCATACAGGGAAAGGCAAAAGACTCCCTGACTACTGACTACTGACTACTGTCTACTGTCTACTGTCTACTGAATATGAAAGATTACTATGAAATCCTTGGGATATCAAGAGATGCTTCTGCGGCTGACCTAAAGAAAGCCTTCAGACAGCTTGCTATGAAACACCATCCGGACAGAAACCAGGGCAATAAAGAGTCCGAGGAAAAATTTAAAGAGATAAATGAGGCATACACATGTCTCTCAGACCCTGAGAAAAAGGCTAACTACGACAGGTTTGGAACTGCAGAGGGAGCCGGCGCCGGGTACAGTCCTTTTGGGGGAGGTTTTGGCGAGGTATTTGAAGACATCTTTGGAGATTTCTTCGGCACATTCACGGGACCGCGAAGAAAACGGCCTGCAAAGGGCAATGACCTCAGATATGATATTGATATAACACTCATGGAAGCGGCATTTGGCGCCGAAAAAAATATTGAGATTCCAAGATGGGAAAACTGTGCTGACTGCAAGGGAACAGGCGCAGCGCAGGGGAAAGCTCCGATGACATGCCCTAACTGCAAAGGCTCAGGACAGGTCAGATTCCAGCAGGGGTTCTTCAGTGTTTCCAAGACATGCGGCAAATGTAACGGTGAAGGCAGGATTATCACAGACCCGTGCAAAACATGCAAAGGGCAGGGCAGGGTTAAAAGATACAGGGAACTCAACGTCAGGATTCCTGTGGGTGTTGATACAGATTCAAAACTAAGGATGTCGGGAGAAGGAGAGCTTGGGCTTTACGGCGGGCCTCCCGGCGACCTGTATATTTTCCTGAGCGTTGAAGAGCATCAGTTCTTTAAGCGAGAGGGCATGACTTTATACTGTAAAGTGCCTGTCTCTTTTCCTCAGGCCGCGCTCGGCGCTGAGATTGAAGTTCCGACCATTGACGGCGTTACAAATTTAAAGATTCCTCAGGGCACGCCCTCAGGCAAGGCCTTTCATCTTAAAGGCCAGGGGATGCCAAGAATCGGAAGTCATCAGCGCGGAGATCAGATTGTGATTGTGAATATAGAGGTTCCCAGGCACCTTACCCAGAGGCAGAAAGAACTCCTTGAGGAATTTGCAAAGATAAACGGTGATGAGGTTTCAAAGGGGTTCAAAGAAAAGCTGAAGGACTTGTTTGCAGGGACGAAGACGTAGAGTGCGCATTATCATTCCGAAAAAAGAAATACAAAAAAACAGGATAACCTTATCCGGCGAGAAGGCGCGGTATCTTATATCCGTGCTGAGGTGCAGCGCGGGCGATGAGCTTCAGGTCTTTGACGGCGAGGGGAGCCTCTATAAATCTAAAATCACAGGGATTGAAAATAAAAAAGTAGTCATAGATTTGTTAAAGCAGATTTCTCTCAATGCCGAATCGCCTCTTAATCTAATACTTGTTCAGGGGATTCTCAAAGGAGAAAAGATGGATATGGTTATCCAGAAGGCGACAGAACTCGGCGTTAAAGAAATCATCCCTGCCATTACAGAGAGAAGCCAGATAAGGCATACGAGAAAAGTTGACAGGTGGAGAAAGATTGCAGAAGAGGCGTCAAAGCAGAGCGGAAGGACAATAATCCCTGTTGTGCATGAGCCGATGGAATTTTCAAATTTTATTAATAACATAACCCCACCTTCACCTCCCCTTAACTTAAGGGGAGGTGAAGGTGGGGTTAAGGGGTTTTATCTTCTGGGAAGAGGGCGGATTGCCTTTAAAGGAAGCAATTCAAAAGGGGGTTGGGGACTGGGGGTTAGGGATTAGTGATAAACCAACCCCTAATCCCCATCAACCAATCCCTGTTTTTACTAATCCCCAATCCCAAAACCCTAATCCCTGTTTTATTGCAGTCGGCCCCGAAGGCGGATTTTCAAAGGAGGAAGTTAATCTCGCAGTCTCTAAAGGTTTGATTACTGTATCATTAGGAAAACGCATTCTTCGTGCAGAGACAGCGGCAATTTCAGCAGTGGCGCTTGTTCAATTTTCATTAGGAGATATGGGTGGATAAAGGTGAATAGGTAGAGTGGGTGAATCGGTGAATGGCATAATTAATCCTCTTTCTCAGTTATGGAGATTATTTTTTCCACAGGTATCATTATCCAGCCTGACTCAGCCTGGAGGTAAACTTCTGTTTCTCCGATTTCAATCAGCTTGCCTTTGTAGGTAGTTTCCAAGGCTAAAACTTCTACCTCTTTCCCAATAAGGTCCTGCATCCTGTCTCCTTTTTCATTTCTTTGCTTTCTTATATATCCTCACCGGCGTGCCTCTGAATGAAAATCTTTCCCTGAGACGTTTTTCAATATATCTTATGTATGAGCCTTTTATTCCCGCAGGATAGTTGCTGAAAATTACGAATGCCGGCGGCTCTGTTCCTATCTGCGTCATATAATGAATCTTTACCCTCCTGCCTTTATACAGAGACAGAGGGACGCCTGAAGTAACGTCCTTTATGAATCTGTTTATCTCCGGTGTCGGTATCCTCTTTTTTCTTTCAGCAATTATTTCATCAATCACAGGAAATATTTTCGTTATCCTTTTCTTTTCCATGCCTGACACTGAAATCATTGGCGCATAATTCAGGAACCACATTTCCCTCAGCAGCTCCGCAGCAATTTTTTTATAGGCAGTTTCCGGCTCGTGCACAAGGTCCCATTTGTTAAGAAGGAATATGGCGCCCTTTGCGCAGCTTTCAACAATGCCCGCAATTTTCTGGTCCTGTTCTGTTATTCCGTCGGAGGCGTCAAGAACGATGAGGGCGATGTCGCATCTCTCTATGCTTCTTATTGCTCTTACCGCTGAAAACCTTTCAATAGAAAATCCGAGTTTGCCTTTTTTCCTTATGCCGGCCGTATCAATTATCAGATATTTATTTTTATAGTATAAACAGACAGAGTCAACTGCATCCCGCGTAGTTCCCGGCACAGGACTCACTATCATCCTCTTTTTGCCAAGGAGCGCGTTTACAAGCGTTGACTTGCCTACATTAGGCCTTCCGACAATAGCAATCCGGGGATAGGCTGATTCCTCTTTGCTTAATTGAGGCAGAAGCGAGGCAATCCGGTCCATGAGTTCTCCGAATTCATAACCTGTGGCAGCTGATACAGGAAGGAGTTCATCAGCGCCTAAGGCATAGAAATCATAGAGCCTGTCTTCTCTCTTAGGAGTGTCTATCTTATTCACAACCCATAATATCTTTTTGCCTGAAGCCCGTAATGTTTTTGAGAGTTCAATGTCATCAGGAGTAAGGCCTGCCTTGCCGTCAAGGAGATGTATTATGACGTCTGCCTCTTCAATTGCAAACGCTGCCTGCTCCTTCATCTGCTTTGAGATGTCCCCTAAAGGCTCGGTGTAAAAGCCTCCTGTGTCAACTGCAATAAAGGCCTTGTCTTCCCATACAGCCTCCATATAGTTCCTGTCTCTGGTGACGTTAGGCACATCTTCAACAATAGCCGCAGAAGAACCGATCATCCTGTTAAAGAGGGTAGATTTGCCGACATTGGTCCTTCCAATTATTACAACAAAAGGTCTTGCCATAGAATTTACCAATTATTAAATTTTACAACAAATACAGCACGGTTAGATTTTCAGCTATGAAACCTCAAAGATAAATTCAAGTTCAACAGGTGAATTAAGAGGAAGGACATTTGCCCCCACTGCCGCTCTCGCATGTCTTCCTACTTCGCCGAATATCTCAAATATGAAATCAGAAGCAGCGTCCATGACCTTCGGCTGTTCCGTAAAACCGGGCGCTGATGAAATATAACCCGTTATCTTTACACACCGCCTGATTTTATTTAGGGTTCCAAGATGTGATTTCAAAATCGCCAGGGCGTTGATGGCTGCTGTGCGCGCATCTTCCCTTGCTTCATCAACAGTCACCTTCTCTCCAACCCGGCCTTCTCTTGGAAGTTTGCCTTCCACTAAAGGCAATACGCCGCTCAGAAAAACAAGATTGCCTGTTCTCACAAACGGCACATACGAGCCGAGGGGCTTTGGAGCCGCTGGCAGTTCAATGCCAAGTTGTTTCAGCCGTTCTTCAGGCGTCATAGTTTCCCTTTCTTAAACATATAGTTATTTTACATATAAATAAGACGATTTAGAAGACAAAAAACCATTTCTTAGAAACTTTTTAAAGCATTTTCTGCAACCGATAAAATGGCAGAAAGTGGATGGTTGTTTTTCCTATATGCTCAACAGCATTCAACGAGAGATTAACTACGACAGCATTTTTTGGAGCATACTTTTTTATAAAGCTTAAAAATGAGCGGGATGTTTCAGGTTTGCTGAGTTTTTTATACTTTACTTCTACCGGAATCTGTTTTGCCCGATAATCAATGATAAAGTCTACCTCTGCGCCGTCTTTTGTGCGCCAGAAGTGGATGTTTGCGCCTGTGAATCTGATTTTTTCCTTGAGGAGATTCAGGATAAAATTTTCAAAAGGAAATCCGAAGTCAGACGACTGGCTGAGCATGCCGAACATACCTATTGCATAATTTCTCAGCCCGATATCATGAAAGTAGTAAACCGGAGACTTTGTAATTTCTTTCCGTATGTTCCTGAAGTAAGGAGTGATTTTTTGAATTATAAAGGTCTTTTCCGCATACCAGAGGTAGTTTTTGATTGTGGGCATGGAGATGCCGAGCGTATTGGATAGCTCATTGTAGTTGACCATATTGCCTGTCTGGGCTGAGAGTATGCGGATTAACTGTGAGTAGCCTTCAAGTTTTTCCACTCTCAAAAAAGAGGCGATGTCTCTGTCAATATAGCTGCGGAAGATTTCGTCTATTACCTTTCTTTTTTCTTTTATCTCTTCTTCAAGCGCCACTCTCGGATAGCCGCCGAAATTAAGATATTCTTCAAGAAGATTGGATGTCCTGTCCGTATCCAGCTCAAAAAATTTATTGAGGGTGTTTTCATATTTGTAACCGGTTTTATAGTTTACGAATTCATCAAAGCTGAGGGTTGTCAGTTCAAAAACCTGTTTTCTTCCCGCAAGGGATTCGTGAATTTTTTCTTTGAGTTCCATGCTGCCCGAGCCAGATACGATGAATTTATACGGCAGATTGCGGTCATAAAGTCCTTTAAGAAATAGTCCGGCATCCTCTTTTCTCTGGATTTCGTCAATAAATACATATCCATTCTTTGTGCCGATTTCCAGATTTATCTTTGATATTAATTTCGATTGCGAAATAAAAAACTGCCTGTCTTCCTCTATGTCCAGATTCAAAAATAGCGTCCTTTGTGCCTTTCTTTTTAGTTTGTCCTCAAGAAACAGCATAAGTGTGGTTTTTCCCGCCTGCCGCGGGCCGACAATTATTGTTATTTCTTTTTTGGAGAGATGGCTCTCTATCTCTTTAAGAAGCGTTCTTTTAAGCACGCCTATATTTTAGCACGAGAATTTTAAAAGTCAAGTTATATTTTTCTCGGCTTGAGTAATTACGGAGAGGTTAAAGCGTATTAGGCGTTGTTGTAGTTCTTAAATCTTATAATCCTAATTCCTCCGGCGTTCCGATTCTTCCCAGAACTGCCGATGCCGCGGCAACTGCCGGGTTTGAAAGATACACCTCGCTTTCTGGATGTCCCATCCTCCCTACAAAGTTTCTATTGGTTGTTGCAAGCGCTCTTTCGCCTTTTGCAAGTATTCCCATGTGTCCGCCGAGACACGGGCCGCATGTGGGCGTTGACACAACAGCCTCGGCGTCTATGAATATATCAAGTAACTTTTCCTTCATCGCCTGCTTATAAATCTGCTGTGTTGCAGGAATCACTATCAGCCTTACATTGGGATTTACTTTTCTGCCTTTAATTACTTCCGCAGCCTCTCTTAAATCTTCAATCCTTCCATTTGTGCATGAGCCTATTACTACCTGGTCTATGGTGATATGAGCAACTTCTGCTGCCGGCTTTGTGTTTGACGGAAGATGAGGGCAGGACACTGTCAGCGGTATCTTTGAACAATCGTATTCCCTAATTTCAACATATTTTGAGTTTTTATCGGATTTGTAAAATTTGAATTCTCTTTTTGCCCTTCCCCTAACGTATTTCCTTGTTATTTTGTCAGGCACAATGATACCGTTTTTGCCTCCCGCCTCAATTGCCATGTTGCACATTGTCAGCCTTCCATACATAGGAAGACTGCTTATCACTTCCCCTTCAAATTCCATGGCCCTGTATAAAGCTCCGTCAACTCCGATATCGCCGATTGTATGAAGAATTAAATCTTTTCCGCCGACCCATTTATTGAGCTTGCCGTGATATATAAATTTCATTGACTCAGGAACCTTGAACCAGCACTCGCCTGTTGCCATTGCTGATGCAACGTCTGTTGAGCCTACGCCTGTTGAGAATGCGCCCAATGCTCCGTAAGTGCACGTATGGCTGTCAGCTCCGACAACTAAATCACCTGACACGACAAGCCCCTGCTCAGGAAGCAGCGCATGTTCAATCCCCATTCTTCCAACCTCAAAGTAAAGGCCTAAGTGGTATTCTCTTGAAAAATCTTTGAGCATCTTGCACTGCTCGGCAGCCTTTATATCCTTCTGCGGCGCAAAATGGTCGGGGATAAATGCAATGCGGTTTCTGTCAAAGACATCCTTTGCGCCTATCTTCTTGAATTCCTGTATTGCTATTGGCGCAGTAATGTCGTTTGCAAGGATAATATCAACCTTTGCATTGATGAGTTCTCCGGGCTCAACCTTTTTTTTGCCTGCATGTGCGGCGAGTATTTTCTCTGTGATAGTCATTTATCCTCCGTGTAATGTGTTTATAGCGTTTATTGTGTTTATCGCGTTTGTCGCGCTATAACGCCCAACGCAATAACGCTAATTATTATATCTTTTTTTAAAAGATTTTTTATTGAAGACCCGGCAGGCGGTGTTTGAAAATCTTTCGGAAGTGGAATCCATAAATCGCAAGGGTAATTGCAAGCGGAAAAAGCCGGGGCCTGCGGAATAAAGACCAGAAAAAAAGCTTCCAGTAATAGATTCTTTCCCTTCCTATTATCCCCAGGCGGAAAATGGATTTGAAACCAGCTTCAAGACGGCTGAACTTGAAATGAAACGTTTTTGCCTGCGTCGGTTTATATTCTTTCAGGAATTTTTTGACCCGTGCATAGTAATGTTTGGGAGAATAAATAGTGTGCACAACTTTTCTGTATCCGCTGATAAGCGCTTCATGGTTCATCTTTGATTTGAAGTTTATAGAAAAATCAGTATTGTCTCCTGATATCGCACTTAACAGTCTGCCTTCTTTTTTTAGACGGTGGTAGAGTTTAGTGCCGCGAGGGGCATTCAGCAGCCCCACCATTGCAGTAGCAATTCCGCTTTTCTGGATAAATACAATAAGCTGTTCAAAGATAGAGGCCGGATCTTTATCAAACCCAACGATGAACCCTGCCTGCACCTCTAAACCTGAACGTTGGATTTTTTTGACGCAGGCTATGAGGTCGCGGTTTTTGTTCTGAAGCTTGCCGCACTCAGCAAGGCTTTCTTCGTTTGGGGTCTCAATCCCGATAAAGACCGTGTCAAACCCGGCCTGAACCATCATATGTATAAGCTCTTCATCATCAGAAAGGTTGATGGATACTTCAGTAAAAAGTGTGAACGGGTGATTTCTTTTTTCCATCCATTCTATAATTGCAGGAAGGATTTCCTTTTTTAACTTCGCCTTATTGCCGATAAAGTTGTCATCAACAAAAAATAAACTGCCCTTCCATCCGCGCAGATAGAGGTTTTCCATCTCTGCCGCTACCTGTTCTTTTTCTTTGGTCCGCGGCACGCGGCCATACAGCGCAGTGATATTGCAGAATTCGCAATCAAACGGGCATCCCCTGGAATACTGGATGTTCATTGATGCATATTTTTTAAAATTTGCAAGCTCCCATAGCGGCAATGGAGTATCTCTCATGTCTGCACGCTGCCCGGAAGTGTAAAGATGCTTGAGTCGTCCATTTTTCAAATCATCTAGGAAAGGCGGAAGGGTAATCTCAGCCTCATTGAGCACAAGATGGTCCACATCCCCTTCAAACTCTTCAGGGATGGATGTGAACAACGGCCCGCCTGCAACAATCTTGACTCCCAGAGCTTTGCACCTGCTGATTACTGTTTTTACTGACTCTTTCTGAATTGACATGGCGCTGATAAAGACATAATCAGCCCATAAGAGGTCTTGGTCCTTCAGAGGGTTAACATTTATATCAACAAGTCTTTTCTCCCATTCCGCAGGAAGCATCGCAGCCATGGTCAGCAGTCCCAGAGGCGGAAAGCTGGCCTTTTTGGAAATGAATTTCAGAGCGTATTTAAAGCCCCAGAAGGTATCAGGATATTTTGGATAGACGAGAAGGATTTTCATGATTGCCTTTTTCTTACAGTCAGCTTATTTAAAGCATTGATATACGCCTTTGCCGCCGCTACTATGATGTCTGTGTCAGCGCCGTTGCCTCTGACGGTCTTCCCATTTTCTTCAAGCGATACCATAACCTCTCCAAGCGCGTCAGTGCCGCCGGTAATGCCTTTCACCTCAAATTTCTGGAGTATGCTCTTTGTCTTTGTTATTGAGGCGATTGCCTTATATGCTGCGTCAACAGGGCCGTCGCCGGTTGCTGTTTTCCTTACAACCCGGCCTTTGACCTTCATCCTTATTGCCGCCTTCGGTTCTTTTTTCATCCCGCTTGAAACGGAAAGGCCAACGAGCCGATATATCTCCGGCGTCTTTGATATCTCTTCTGAAATAAGCGTTTCTATGTCTTCATCAAAGATATATTTTTTTTGGTCGGCAAGACGCTTTAATTTTACAAATGCGCTTTCTATATCTTCAGGCGTCAGGTCATAACCAAGTTCTTTTAATCTTGCTTTAAACGCATGTCTTCCTGAGTGTTTGCCGAGCACGAGTTTTGTGCTCTGAAGACCGATGCTCTCAGGTCTCATTATCTCGTATGTTGTTTTTTCCTTGAGAAGCCCGTCCTGATGTATTCCCGATTCATGGGCAAAGGCATTTGCGCCCACTATTGCCTTATTCGGCTGAACAGGTATGCCTGTTATCTTTGTTACAAGCCTGCTGGAGCGGATTATCTCTTCGGTGTTTATATTTGTGTCTGCATTAAAAAAGTCTCTGCGCGTCCTCAGCGACATTACAACTTCTTCCATGGAACAGTTTCCGGCGCGCTCTCCGATTCCATTAATTGTGCATTCAACCTGTCCTGCGCCGTTGATTATTGCGGAAAGGGAATTTGCAACAGCAAGTCCGAGGTCGTTGTGGCAGTGAACAGATATTACAGCCCTGCCGCCTATTCTCTCTTTTATCGCCTTTATCATTTTCCCGAATTCATCAGGCATCGCATATCCTACGGTATCAGGGATGTTCACTGTTCCTGCGCCCGCTTCTACAACAGCATCAACCACGTCAAGGAGATAACTCGCATCAGTCCTTGTGGCGTCCATAGGCGAAAATTCAACATCATCAACAAAACTCCGGGCAAGCCTTACCATTGCAACAGACCTCTTTAAGGCCTCCTCACGGCTTACCCTGAACTGGTATTTAAGGTGTATGTCCGAGGTGGAATGAAATGTATGAATTCTCTTTTTGCGGGCATCCTTTAATGCCTCCCAGGCCCTCTTTATGTCTTCCTCTTTTGCCCGTGCAAGGCTGCATATTACAGGCCCTTCAACCTCATCGCCGATTCTCTTTATCGCATCAAAGTCTCCCTGCGAGCTTATCGCAAAGCCAGCCTCTATGACGTCAACTCCGAGGCGCGCAAGCTGTTTTGCAATCTGAATCTTCTCGTCAACAGTCATTGAGGCGCCGGGCGACTGCTCCCCGTCGCGAAGGGTTGTGTCAAATATTCTGATTATTCTCATTTTCAATCTCCAAAATCAGGAGCAGTAGAGCAGATGATCAGCAGGGCAGAAGTCATGTTTCTGCGCTACTGCGCTACTGAGCTGCTGCGCTTCCTGTAATAAATGTATATATTTTCTATTATACCAACACTAAGATATATCATTGCAAAGACAAACAATGCTATCTCTATATGCATAATCATAATGGTAAAGCCCACAGCGACGGCAACGAGTATCCAGAAAGGTTTTCTCTTTTTGAAGTCAAGCTCCTTTGCGCCGTGAAACCTCAGCGTGCTGACCATTAGTATTGAAAGCACGAAGGCAAGGAGCAGTATAAAAGCGCTTTTTGAACAGGGCCAGTTCATTTCATTGTAGAAGATAACTGCCGCTGCAACAACAGACGCCGCCGCAGGTATAGGCATCCCTGTGAATGATTTTTTTTCAGTGGAACCCATCTGGACGTTATACCTTGCAAGCCTTAACGCCCCGCACGCCACAAAGAGGAAGGCTGCCGCCCATCCTATTCTTCCGAACCACATAAGCGACCATTTGTAAAGTATTACGGCAGGCGCAACTCCGAATGCAACAAGGTCTGACAGGGAATCAAGCTCTATCCCGAACCTTGTAGTGCTGTTTGTGAGGCGTGCAATCCAGCCGTCAAGGCCGTCAAAGACAACAGCTATCATTATGGCCCACGCAGCAGGGATGTAGTCGCCTCTCAGCGCTGCGAGTATTGCGTAAAATCCGGCAAACATCCCGCACATTGTCAGGCTGTTCGGAAGTATGTATATCCCTTTTCTCATAAATGTAATTATAAGCTAAATGAAGAGAAAAAATCATTCTCATATGCCCGAGTAAGATAGATAGGGTTATTTATTTTTTAACCTTGACAAACGATATGTTCTTTGAGATAATTTGCTTATGGTCAAAATGATTCTTGCACGAAAATTGCTTAGTCAGTCAGTCAGTCAGTCCTGCATTTAGAAGATTTTTGCCAGCAGATATGTCTTTCACCGGCAACCCCCTCATAAGGATTGGATAAAGCGCTATGAGACAATATCCTATAAGAAAAATCCTTGTTTCCTCATTTTTTATTTTAACCTTTCTTGCTGTAACTGTCGGACTGGTCCAACGCTATTTCTGGCTCCAGAAGCATGAAAGAGACAGAGTTGAGCAGGATTATCTGCCTGTTGCAGAATCCCTCGGCACAATTATAGAAACAGTGTTTAATACAAGGCTCTCTTTACTTAAACAGGTATCCGAAGAGGTATCAGAGGCAGGCATAGATACGGAAAAAGCGCAGAAGATTGTAGAAAGCGTTCATTACAGAAATCCTGTTTTTAAGACAGTATGGGTCGGGGATGTGAATGGAAAGGCTGTGGCATTCTCTCCGCTTTATGATGCGGAAGGAAGGAAAAACATCGGCAGAGATTATAGCGACAGGGATTATTATAAAAAGGTAAGGGAGCTTAGAAGGCCTGTTATTGGCAGAATCATTATAGGGAGGGTAGCTAAACAGCCAATAATCCCGCTTGCATCCCCGGTTTTTGATGAGAAAGGAGTGTTTAGCGGCTTTGTGTTTGCCGCATTCAGCACTGAGAATATACAGAAGATTGTAAGCAGTATGAACCTCTATGGCAGAGGAATGCTAACCCTTGTAGATGAGTATGGGAGAGTTGTTGCGCATTCTGATCTTGCGCCTGAAGATGTGATGAAGGATTTATCATCCACTGAAATTTTTAAGGCGGCGGGAAAAAATAAAAAAGGCATAGCTGAGTTTATTTCAATGTTTGACAACCGAAAGAAGATAGTGGCCTTTTATAGCCTTGAAAACGGCTGGAAGATATGGATAACGCGAGACATTGGAGATATGAACAAGTCAATAATGAGTTCATTTTATTATGCCGTATTTGGGGGATTGCTGGTGTTGTTGCTTGCTCTTACAATTGCATATATTTTGAGTGTTGCCATATCAAAACCAGTGGAGGCGATTAGAAGACATTCAGAGCGTTTTGCATCTGGAAATCTGCAAGCGCCGGGAGAAAGATATTCAGGCATCATATCTGAAATCAGCGGATTGAACAAGTCTTTTTTTCAGATGGCAGAGGAATTAAATGCGTTATACAGTGGGCTTGAAGATAAGGTTCAGGAGCGTACCAGAGAACTTGAGAACGCAAACATTGAACTCCAAGCATTAAATAGAGAGGTAGAGATGCGCCGGGCAGAAGCAGGGGAGGCTAACAAGGCGAAATCTGATTTTCTTGCCAATATGTCGCATGAATTGAGGACGCCGCTGAATTCAATTATCGGCTTTTCCGAGATCCTTCAGGATGGTCTCTATGGGCAGTTGAACGAGAAGGAGAAAGAATATGTGAACGACATATATACGAGCGGCAGCCACCTTTTGGATCTCATCAATGACATTCTGGATTTGTCAAAAGTAGAGGCGGGGAAGATGGAGCTTGAGATTTCAATATTTATTTTGAAAGATTTACTTAATGCGTCTATGACAATGCTGAAGGAAAAAGCCATGAAACACGGCATTAATATGAGCTTTGAGATTACGCCTGAGGCTGATATTGAAATAGAAGCTGACGAGAGGAAATTAAAGCAGGTAATATTCAACCTTCTGAGCAATGCAGTGAAGTTTACGCCGGAGGGGGGAAGCGTGCGGGTAAGCGCAAAGAAAGTAACCCCACCTAACCTTCCCTTAGATAAGGGGAGGCAGGGAGGGGTTATTGAAATCTCTGTCACTGACACCGGCATCGGCATAAAACCTGAAGATATGCCGAAGCTCTTTAAGGAATTTTCTCAGCTTGAATCGGCGTATGAGAAAAAGTATGAAGGCACAGGGCTGGGCCTTGCGTTGACAAAGAGATTTGTAGAGCTTCACGGCGGCAGGATTTGGGTTGAAAGCGAATTCGGGAAGGGAAGCAAATTCAGTTTTGCGCTGCCAATGAAACAGGGAATAGGGAATAGTGAATAGTTTTTACAGATGACTGTTTATTGTATTTAAATGGTTATGTATTTTCGCTGGAAGGAGGAATGATATGGATAAAAAAAGAGTTCTTATTGTGGATGACGACAGCAAAAGCAGGAAGATTTTTTACGACTTTCTGACTATGCTGGGTTTTGAGGCTGTTACGGCAGACGACGGAGAGGATGCAATGGACATCCTTGGTTTTGACCCGTATTTTGACTTGATAATCACTGACGTCATGATGCCGTATCAGACAGGGTTTGATTTTACAAAAAAGCTTAAAGAACGAACCGGCTTGAAGAATATACCTGTTATTGCAACAAGCGCATTCCATGACTGGAAAAAGGCAAGGGCTGAGATGGAACTTCCGGTTGACGGCTTTGTGCCGAAGCCGGTTAAAAAAGAGGCATTGAGGATAGAGATAGACAGGGTTCTAAATGGATAAAAAGATTCTGATAATTGATGATGAGCCGGCTGTTATAGATGCCGTGTCTGAAAATTTAAAAGCTGAAGGATACGAAATACTATCCGCTAAAAACGGCAAGGAAGGGCTGGAATTATTTCATAAGAAAAAACCTGTTATAACTATTTTGGACTTAAAAATGCCTGTCATGGACGGCATTGAATTCATGGAACGCATAAAATTATCGGCTTCTGATTTATGTTCGGTTATTGTTATGACAGGTTACGGTAATGACGAAGATATGAAGAGATGTTTTGAGCTTGGAGCAGGCGCTTTTCTCAGAAAACCGGTCAATTTTTATGAGCTTAAAGGAATAATAAAAAATTGTATAGAGTTAAAGCAGGCGCAATGGGCATTGGTGGATATAATCACCGAGCGGAAGCAGACGGAAGATGCGTTAAGGAGAAGCGAAGAAAAATTTTTGAGCATGCTTTCCAATATTCACGGTATGATTTACCGGGGCAACAGTGATTGGACTGTGGAAGTAATTTCAAACAGCGAACAAATCTGTGGTTATACGGCTCAGGAATTTCAGTCACAAAAAATAAACTGGCTTCATATTATCCATTCTGATGATAGGAACAGGATTCTTTCAGCAGCAGCAAAACTGATGAAAGGCCCCGTCTCACTCCAACAGGAGTATAGAATAACAGATAAAAAAGGCGGCCTTCGTTATGTTTTAGATAGTAAGAAGTCATTTTTTACGGAGGGCGGGGAATTTCTCGGAGTGGATGGAATTGTCTTTGACATCACCGAACGCAAGAAGACTGAAATGGCTTTGATAGAAGCGAAAAAGACTGCCGATGAAGCAAATAGGGTAAAGTCTGAGTTTCTTGCGAACATGAGCCATGAACTGACGACCCCCCTTAATTCCGTCATCGGGTTTTCACAGATTCTTCAGGATGGATTATACGGAGAATTAAACGTAAAACAAAAAGAGTATGTGTCCGACATCCTGAACAGCGGTCAGCATCTGCTTCATCTTATCACTGATATGATAGACCTTTCACAGGCGACTTACGGCGGTAAGGAGCTTAAACTTAGCAGATTTCTTCTTAAAGATATGCTGAAATCATCCACCACAGCATTTAATGAAGAGGCTATGAAGCATAATCTGAAATTAAGCCTTGATATTGAGCCGGAGGCAGACATAGAGATAGAAGCGGATTCAGGGAAACTGGGTCAGATAATGTTCAACCTGCTCTCAAATGCAGTGAAGTTCACGCCGGAGGGAGGAAGCGTGCGGGTCTCTGCCAGACGATGCAAGATGCAGGATACAGGATACAAGATAGAGGATACCCCCCTCAGTCCCCCATTGGCAAGGGGGGAAGTTAAAGGGGGTCTACATCGTGAATCATGCATCGGCATCCTGACGGTAATTTTGTAGAAATTACCGTGGAAGACACCGGCATCGGCATTAAACCCGAAGACTTGCTGCATATTTTTACTGAAATCGGGCAGCGGGAATCTCCTTACACAAAAAAATACAGCGGCACAGGCGTGGGCCTGAATTTGACTAAAAAATTAGTTGAGCTTCTTGGCGGCAGGATATGGGTAGAGAGCGAATACGGAAAGGGGAGCAAATTTATGTTTGTGATACCGATAAGACAGAGGAGGTTTTATGCCTAAGATTTTAATTGTTGAAGACAATGAAAAAAACCGCAGGATGATGAGAGATATTCTGACATATCATGGTTATGAGATTATAGAGGCGGAAAACGGAGAAGAGGCGATAAAGATGGCAAAGGAGTTCAATCCTGAGCTGATACTTATGGATATGCAGATGCCTGTTATGGATGGGTTTGCCGCCACTTCCATTCTTAAAAACGACCCTGAAACAAGGCGCATAAAGATTATTGCCGTAACGTCCTTTGCCATGGTAGGCGACAAGGAGAAGATACTTCAGGCAGGGGCTGATGATTATATTTCCAAGCCCCTGAACACACGGGAGCTTCCGGAAAGGGTGAGAAAAATATTGGAGGAGGTTTTATGAACATGCAAAAACCGCGAATTCTTTGCGTGGACGATGAGCCTGCAAATCTAAAGCTCCTTGAGGCGCTGCTTGCGCCGCGAGGCTATGAGGTGATTAAGGCAACAGACGGCAAAGAGGCGCTGGAAAAGCTTAATGAGCAGGGCATGGATATTGTGCTTCTTGATGTGATGATGCCGGAGATTAACGGCTTTGAGGTCTGCAAAAAGATAAAAGAAGACAACCGCTACAGGCATATCCCTGTTGTTATGATAACGGCTTTGAGGTCCAGGGAAGACAGGATAAAAGGCATTGAGGCAGGCGCAGAGGATTTCATATCCAAGCCCTTTGACCATGGCGAGGTATTAGCCAGAATAAAGATGCTGCTTAAGATTAAAAACCTTAATGACAGGCTGAACCTGGCATATGATAATATCAATCACCTGACGGACTTTGGCGAGAAAATGATAGCGTCCTTTGACACTCTGAATTACGATTTGATTTTTAGTTTTGAAAAGGTTATAGAACAGATTATCAGAAAGAAAGATGAGGAAGCATGGAAACCCGAGATGGTTGTTTTGAGGGTTTCCGGCGGAGGGCTGACCTCTGAATTGATTAAGTATGAATTCAGCAATAGCTCGCTTAAGAAGGTTTCTTATAAAGAGGGTTTTCATCGTTGTCTGGTTGATGCTGAAGACAGCAGGCCGCTTATGTTTGCTAATAAAATTGACCTTGAAGAGCCGGCGCATCAGCCGCATGTCAAACTATTCAAGTCTCTCGGCATAGATGTTCAAAATTATGTTTGCTACAGCAGTCCGTCCCTCTGCATTCATGCAGTCAATTACGGCTGGGGTGTTTCCTCGTATGACGCTGCGGTTTTAAACAGCCTTGTTATGCAGAGTTTGTTTCTCAGGTCCTTATCAGGCCAGGTCCGAGAGACTGAAGACGCCTTTGCATATACTGTTCATGCCCTTGCAAGGGCTTCGGAGGCAAATGACGAAGATACGGGCAATCACATTATTAGAGTCGGCGAGTATTGTGCGCTTATTTCCAAACAACTCGGAATGCCTGAAAACTTTATGAACATCATACATCTGCAGGCGCAGATGCACGATGTCGGGAAGATTCATACGCCTGCCGGCATCCTTAAAAAACCCGGCAAGCTGACACCTGAAGAATTTGAAGAGATGAAGAGACATACGATATACGGCGGAACAATACTGGGCGAGCACGTGAGGCTTATGCTGGCAAAGGAAATCGCCCTTTCACATCACGAGCGATGGGACGGCAGCGGTTATCCGCATGGACTAAAAGGCGAGCAGATACCGCTCTCAGGGAGGATGTTAAACATCGCAGACCAGTATGACGCTTTAAGAAATGCCCGTGTATATAAGCCTGCCTTTGACCACCAGACTGCCTGCAAAATCATCACAGAGGGCGACGGAAGGACCATGCCGCATCACTTTGACCCGAGTGTGCTTCAGGCATTCAAGGAAACAGCCTCTCAGTTTGAAGATGTTTATGAAAGATTAAAAGGATAAGTCGTAGTAGCCACGACTTATGCGGACATGACGTATTGTTCTATTGCCTTAACCCTTTTGATAAGCGTCTTTGAACTTTTATTAGTCTGAATATCTCTTTTGAGTTCCTCTAACTGGTATTCTATGTCAAGTTTGATTTTTTCTTCCAGAAATGAGCATCTGAATTCCTCGGAAGAAAACTGTTTTTTAAAGTATTTTTCCGCAATATTCATTTTTCACCTCTCCATAACTTGCGAATCATTTTTGCCTTTACAATCTCAATCAGAGTTTAATTCTTAATAACTCCTATCACAGTCTCTCCTGCTTTTACCTTATCGCCTAATTTTACCTTAATGGCGGTATCTTTTGGGAGATACACATCAAGCCTTGAACTGAACTTGATAATCCCGTATCTTTCCCCACGCTTTAAGCTGTCGCCGGTATTTGCCCTGCATACCGCCCTTCGTGCAATATAGCCTGCAACCTGACGGACAAGTATAGCGCCGTATTTTGTATCCAGCGTCAGCTCAATATTTTCATTTTTGAATGACGCCCCGTCTTTATATGCAGCTATGAATTTCCCCTTATTGTGCTGTATGTTTTTGATTTTTCCGTCGCAGGGCGCGCGGTTCACATGCACATTGAAGGGCGACATGAAAATGCTTATTTCAATAAATCCCCTGTCAGTGTCTTTCATCCCCCCTTCGCCCCCCCTTAGTAAGGGGGGGATGGGGGGGTGAGTGTCTTTGCCAACATCTTTTATCAATATAACCTTGCCGTCAGCAGGGGATACAAAAATATTATCTCCTTCAGGTATCTGTCTTTCAGGGTCCCTGAAGAAGTAAACCATGAAAACGGTGATAACGAATGGCGCTATTACCATCCATTTTCCACCTAATAATAAAGCAACAATTGTTGTGGCGGCAAAAATTATTATATAGGGATAACCCTCAGATGCGAGTTTCACGCCTTTGACTTATCTACGAGTTTGCCTTTTTTAAGCCACGGCATCATCGCCCTGAGTTTTCCTCCGACCTCTTCTATCTGATGTTCTGCGCCCTTTTTTGTCAGAGCATTGAATACAGGCTTGTTTACCTTGCACTCAAGCAGCCATTCCCTTGCAAATACGCCGTCCTGTATCTCCGTGAGTATCTTTTTCATTTCTTTCTTTGTATCTTCAGTGATAACCCTCGGGCCTCTTGTAATATCGCCGTACTGAGCCGTGTTGCTTATGGAGTATCTCATGTTGGATATGCCGCCTTCGTAGATGAGGTCAACTATAAGTTTCACCTCATGGAGGCACTCAAAGTATGCCATTTCAGGCGCATAGCCAGCTTCTACAAGGGTTTCAAAACCAGCCTGAATGAGGGATGTCAGCCCTCCGCAGAGAACAACCTGCTCTCCGAACAGGTCTGTCTCTGTCTCTTCCCTGAAAGACGTCTCAATTATACCGGCCTTTCCTCCCCCTATTGCCGATGCGTATGCAAGGGCTATGTCTTTTGTATTTTTTGAGGGGTCCTGATAAATTGCTATGAGACACGGGACGCCGCTTCCCTTTGTGTATTCGGAACGAACAAGATGTCCCGGGCCTTTAGGCGCGGCCATGAAGACATTGGCGTCCGCAGGAGGCGCTATCTGTCCGAAGTGAATATTAAAGCCGTGTGCAAATGCAAGATAAACGCCTTTTTTCATATTCGGAGCAATCTCGTTTTTATAGACATCAGCTTGAAACTCATCGGGAAGAAGTATCATTATCACATCGGCTATTTTAGCCGCTGCCGCAGGGGTCATGACTTTGAATCCAGCCTTTTCAGCCTTATCCCATGAACTCCCGCTTCTTCCTGCAACAATGACGTCCATGCCGCTTTCCTTGAGGTTATTTGCATGGGCGTGTCCCTGGCTCCCGTATCCTACCACTGCTACTGTTTTGTTTTTGAGAGCGCTCAACTTTGCATCTTTATCATAATAAACCTTAACCATAAGTCCCTCCCTTGAGAATTGAAATTTGTTTCGTATTATATTACATATCTATAAATTTTTGCTATTGAAAAAAAGAAATATTTGACTTTATGTGAGGAGTATTTTATATTTTAGCTTGCCATGATTCAGAGTATGACAGGATTCGGCGCATCCGAAAAAAACATTTTCAGGGTGGAGATTCGTTCTCTTAACCACCGCTTTGCGGATATTTCAATGAAACTTCCTCCGTTATTAAGCAAACATGAGATTCCCATGAGAAAGATGCTTAAGGAAAAGTTTGCAAGAGGCAAGATTGATGTTTCAGTTTCAATAATCGGGGATAGCAAGGCAGGGTTTAAACTCAATGCTGAACTCGCTAAGGAGATATATAAACGCCTTGAGGCATTGCGGTCTGAACTGTCAATTCCGGGCGCTGTAGATATTCAGACACTTTTGAATTATAGGGAGCTTTTCACTGTAGAGAGGCAGGAATGCGACAGCGGTTTGTTGTATGCCGCATTTAAGGAGGCAATGGAACAGCTTGAAAAGCTGAGAAGCGAAGAAGGAAAAATAATATCAGAAGATATTTCTAATATGGCGGGTAAAGTGGAATCTCTCAACAAAGACCTTATATCCCTCATTCCTGATGTTATTTCGGATTATAAAATTAAATTTCATGAAAGGCTGAGGGAGATTCTTAACGGAGTGGGATATGACAAGGACAGGATGCTTCAGGAGGTTGCCATTATTATTGAAAAGAGCGATATAACAGAAGAGTTGACCAGGATAGATACCCATATAAAGCAGTTCAGAAAAATTCTTAAGAGTGGTGATATAATAGGCAAACAACTGGATTTCTTGCTGCAGGAACTAAACAGGGAAGCAAATACTGCCGCATCAAAGGCAGGCGATTACAGAATCGCAAATATCATAATAGAGATGAAGAGTGAGATAGAAAAAATGAGAGAACAGGTGCAGAATATACAGTGAACAGTGTCAGTGATTAGTGTCAGCAATACAGACACTGAAAACTGACACTTTACACTTTTGTTAGGGGTGATTATGAAGAAAGGCGATTTAGGCCCGGTGCTTGTAAACATAGGATTCGGAAATGCAGTTACAGCGTCAAAGGTTGTTGCTATAGTAACGCCCGGTTCTGCTCCGATGAAAAGATTTAGAGAGGAAGCAAGAAAACAGGGGAAGCTTGTGGATGCGACAGAGGGAAGGCGGACCCGCTCCATAATAGTTACTGACAGCGACCATATTATACTCAGCGCTCTGCAGGTTGAGACCATTACGCAGAGATTTTTTGTCGGAGATTCCGAGCTGCCCGGAAAAGGAAAGACTGAAACCGATGAAGAGGAAGAATAGGGGGAGGCTGTTTATCATCTCCGCTCCTTCAGGAGCAGGGAAGACTACTTTGTGCCAGAACCTTAGTTCACTAATGCCGAATCTGAGGCATTCTGTTTCTTATACGACAAGGCGCATTAGGCATGGGGAGGTTAATAACAGGGATTATACGTTTATAAAGGAAGATGTGTTCCGTCGTATGGCAGGCAAGGATGAATTTGTAGAGTGGGCAGAGGTTCACGGCAACCTATACGGAACCTCCAGAAAGAGGCTTGAGGCCATGCTGAATAAAGGGATAGACGTTATACTTGATGTAGATATTCAGGGGGCAAGACAGATAAGGAAGAAATATAAAAACGGTATTTATATTTTTATTCTCCCTCCGTCGCCGCGAGCGCTTAAGGAGAGGCTTAAAAAACGCAGGTGTAATTCAAAAGAAGAAATACAAAGAAGGCTTAAAAGGGCGGTTGATGAGATAAGGGATTACAAAAAATATGATTATGTTATAATAAACCGTGTGCTGGATACAGCCTTAGAGGAGTTAAAGGCTATAATAGTTTCGGAAAAATTCCGTATAGAGAATACGGATTCGTTATGGATAGAGAAAAATTTTTTAAGGCGGAGGGTGCAGTAAATGGATATTATTTCGCTTCCAATAGAGCTTGATATGAAGAAAATTGACGGCAGATACAGGCTTGTGATGATAGCTTCTCAGAGGGCTAAAGAACTCTCTCTGGGTGTGAAACCGAAGATTCAGACGAAGTCAAGAAGGGTAACTACGATTGCTATTGAAGAGGCAGTTCAGGGTAAGCTGGAGTTTCTCATAGGAGAAGAGGCTAAAAAGGCGGAAGAAGATGCAAAGAAATTTGATTACAGAAGGCTGCTTGAGGAGAAGAGAAGAGAAGCTACGCCTGAAGAACTCACGGAACTTGAGAAAGACCTGAAGGTATATCTGCACGAAAAAGAGACGGTGGACAAGAAGGCGCTGGAAGAACTTTTCAGTGAAAAACAAGAGGAAGGTGTTAAAGAATAAGAATATACTTCTGGGCGTAACAGGCGGGGCGGCAGCTTATAAGGCTGTTGATTTAGTCAGAAGAATGAAAGATGAAGGGGCGTCGGTTGTTGTAATAATGACTGACGCCTCAAAAAATTTTATTACCCCCTTATCGCTTGAGATAGCCTCCGGAAACAGGGTATATTCAGGCGTCTTTGACGACCCCATGTCCCATATAAATCTCCCGCGGAATGCAGACCTTATGGCAATTGCTCCAGCCACGGCAAATATAATCGGTAAGTTCGCTAATGGAATTGCCGATGACCTGCTGAGCACATGCCTCCTTTCTTTTAAAGGGAAAGTTGTCATAGCTCCGTCAATGAACTGGAGGATGTACGATAATCCTATTTTTCAGGAAAATCTCAGACGTCTGACAGCCCATGGCGTTATGCAGACCGGCCCTGACCGTGGAACCCTGGCCTGCGGGGAAGAAGGAATCGGAAGGATGGCTGACGTCAGTGAAATTATAGAGACAATAAAATCAGCATTCAGCAAGAAAGACTTTTTTAAAAAAAGAATTATTTTAACCGCAGGGCCGACACGCGAATATCTTGACCCTGTCCGATTTCTTTCCAATAGGTCATCCGGCAAGATGGGGTATGCAATTGCCAGGGCATGTATCAGACGGGGCGCTGAAGTGATATTGGTCAGCGGGCCGTCCTGTTTAAAGCAGCCTCAAGGCTTGAAGTCATTTTTCCGCGTTGAGACGGCTCAAGAGATGAGAGATGCGATGTTTAAGCGCCTTGCAGAGACTGATATTGTTATAATGGCTGCGGCTCCGGCAGATTTCTCTCCGGAGAAGAAAGAAAAAGCAAAAATAGAAAAATCCGGCAAACTGTCCGTCAATTTTAAAAACACCCCTGATATTCTCTCTGAAATAGGGCAGTTAAAAAATAAACCTATATTGGTTGGGTTTGCTGCTGAAACAGGCAGAAGGCTTGACAGGGCAAAGAAAAAGCTCATACAAAAAAATGCAGACATGATTGTTTTTAATAATGTTACGGCAGTTGGTTCCGGCTTTGACGTAGATACCAATGAGATAACGATTATAAGAAAAAATAAAGAACTCTCACTGCCTCTAATGACAAAGGATAATGCTGCGGAGGCAATACTGGATGCTGTTTCAGATACAATGAAAAAACAGGCTAAGTCCGGACCTATTCAAAGACTCCGCGCGAATCACCGCCGCCGGAGATGATTTTCTCAACGGATTCAATTAGTTTTATTCTTGTAATTATTTTATTGCCGCTTTTAAAATAATCCACTTCCAGTACGTCAGAGAAGCCAAATTCCCATGGGTAATAGAGGGGCCTAACTTCATACCCGAGCTGAGAACCTTTTTCGTCAGTAATTTCGCTTATAATGATGTTTCTGAATGAATGATGCCAGCTAACGAATTTTTCGGCTTCAGAGAGCGCCTCTTGAGCCGGGAGATGTTTCTTTGTTTTATATTGGAATTCAGGGGCGTATGGCTCAAATTCATACCCGTCTCCTTCACGGTCAAGTATTGCTATTGTTTCAAGGTCGTTTGAATGGTTTGCTCCGTATAGTATAAGCGTGAAAGTTCCTTGTATGCTTTTGCCGCCTTTTAGCGGCTCCGGTATCAGCCTTTCTTTTGATAAGGGAAAACTACAGCCAAATATTAAAAATATGGAGATTATTATTGTATATCCAGATTTCAACGCACAATTATTATCCCGTAATTCCAGCAACCGATGAAGAAGTTTCTGCTGATTCATTGATTATTTAGTTTTGACGGCCGCATCTGAATCATATTTACCTGCGGGCAGAAGTTTGTTCAAGGCAGCCGGAAAGATAAATGCTGCGGCGTCTTCTTTCTTTTTCTTTTTCACTGTTATATTGAGCTCCCATCTGCCTTCTGTCTTAATATCCAGATTTGAGACTACATAAAGCCCAGCTCCCTTTTCTCTTATGACCGGGGTTTCCTTCATATCTTTATAGCTAATTTTTATGTCAGCATTTTCAACATCACCGTCATTCTTGTCGTGGACTACAATGCCAATCACATCCTTGCCTATTTTGTATTCCTTCTCATCAAGCAGGACCTCAATGCTGAATTCTCCCTTCTCTGTAATCATGAAGAGGCTCCCATTAAAATGTTTTGTAAAACTTGCCTTTCCAGCGCCTGTCTTTTCTTCCTGGTGATGAGCCCATACATTGATAACAGTAGAGAAAAGTATGAGCATAAAAATGGGAATAATATATTTTTTCATCAAATAGTTCTCCTTTCCAATATGTTATACAGAAAAATAAAGTTTTCAGTTTTAATCTACTACCTGCGAATCCGGCAAGTCAAGGGTTTAATTTATTTCTTTCGGCAACTCATAAAGATATAGTAAAATAAGCAAGTTGGAAAATCTTTAGAAGGGATACCGGATAACTCAATTCTATGTGGATATATGGATTAAATCCTGTTCTTGAGGCATTGAGGGCGGGGAGGAATATAAAAGAGGTCTATATCTCATCCGGAAGACATGAGAAGATTCTCCTCATAAAAAAAGAAACAGAAAGCAGAGGGATTGCTCTTAGGATAGTTGATGCTGCTTTTTTCAATGAGAGATTTCCCAAAGGGCATCAGGGGGTTGCAGCAAAGGTTTCTGAAAAGGGATACATGGATATTTATGAGCTTCTTAATATTCCGGAAAAGAGAAACGAGACCCCGCTTTTTCTTATCCTTGACTGTATAGAGGACCCCGGAAATGTAGGCGCAATCGTAAGGTCTGCTGATGCGGCAGGGGTGCACGGAGTTGTTATTCAGGAACACAGGTCTGCAGGCTTAGGCCCTGCTGTATCAAAGGCGTCTGCAGGCGCAGTTGAATATGTTCCAGTCTCACGTGTAAGCAATATAAAACATGCAATCTCTGAGATGAAAGAAAGAGGGATTACAATAATTGGAGCTGAAAGCGGCTCAGGGAATATGCCATGGGATGTTGATTTCAGCGTGCCTGCCGGTCTTGTCATCGGTTCAGAGTACCGAGGGTTAAGAAAGACAGTGGCGGAAAAGTGTGATTTTGTTGTCAGCATCCCAATGAGGGGCAGGGTTAACTCCTTAAATGTTTCGGCTGCAAGCGCTGTGCTTATGTTTGAGGTTTTACGACAAAGAATGAGAAAAAATTAAACTTGACGAGAAATAGCGAGATAACTCCAGTTATCCTTGAATTTCTACAATTGACCATGTTATACTAAATTCCTTATATTATTCAGTTATAAAAAAATGAGCAGGTGTAGTGTTGTCTTTTTCTGCTCTGCGCTTTTTGACAATGTAATTACAGTGTTAGCTGAGAATGCCACCGTAGCTCAGCCGGCAGAGCATCTGATTTGTAATCAGAGGGTCGGGGGTTCGATTCCCTTCGGTGGCTCCACGGAGAGGTTCCCGAGTGGCCAAAGGGAGCAGACTGTAAATCTGCCGGCTCTGCCTTCGGAGGTTCAAATCCTCCCCTCTCCACCAGCGAATTTTACTTCGTAAAATTCGCAGTTAGTAAGTTAAGAATTAAAAGTTAAGCATTGCAGTTTAATTTTTTTGTCGTTGTTTTAAGTTCTAACTTGTAACTTTTGAGTGCGGGAGTAGCTCAGTGGTAGAGCGTCAGCCTTCCAAGCTGAGGGTCGCGGGTTCGAATCCCGTTTCCCGCTCCAGCGAATTTTGCCATGCAAAATTCGCAGTTAAGAGTTAGGAGTTGCAAGAAGATTTAAAAATTTTAGCTTATAACTTTTCATTTGGTTAGGTTGCCCATGTAGCTCAGTTGGCAGAGCACATCCTTGGTAAGGATGAGGTCACCGGTTCGATCCCGGTCATGGGCTTGTGAACGGCAGTGAATAGTGGCAGTGGTTAGTGTCAGTAATATACAGGCACTGAAAACTGACACTGACACTTTTAACAAAGGAGGCAATAATGGCGAAGGCAAAATTTGAGAGGACGAAGCCGCACTGCAACGTAGGGACGATAGGGCACGTAGACCACGGGAAGACCACACTAACGGCAGCAATAACGAAAGTGCTGGCATTCAA
>Ga0210056_1000335_pt1 | contig 37040 bp, 37 predicted proteins | sample CryGeyCG2014_080_2_FD_183965 | JGI IMG/M metagenome (GOLD analysis project Ga0210056, IMG submission 183965) | Groundwater microbial communities from aquifer - Crystal Geyser CG07_land_8/20/14_0.80 (SPAdes) (version 2) | ecosystem: Environmental > Aquatic > Deep subsurface > Groundwater | place...
AAAGAATATACAGGAGGCAATAAATGATCGCTGAGAGTAAGCACCTGGAACTTGAGCTGGATGATAAAAGGTATATATGGCATCCATTTACCCAGATGAAGGATTACGTCAAAGAAAAACCGCTCATTATTGAGAGAGGAGAGGGTTCTTTTCTATGGGACATATACGGAAATAAATACCTGGACGGCATATCATCTCTATGGGTTACTGTACACGGACATTGTCGGGAAGAGATAACTCAGGCAATAACAGAGCAGGCAAAAAAGGTCTCCCATACTACCCTTCTCGGCTTATCCCATCCCCCTGCAATAGAGCTTGCAAAAAGGCTGGCACAGATAACCCCAAAGGGCCTCAATAAGGTATTTTACTCTGACAGTGGTGCTACTGCAGTAGAGATAGCCTTAAAGATGGCATTTCAATATTGGCTGCAAAAGCCCAACGGCTGCTCTGATAAAAAAAAGTTTGTCTCATTGAAGAATGCTTACCACGGCGATACCATAGGTGCCGTAAGTGTGGGAGGAATCGACTTGTTCCACAAAACCTATCAACCCCTGCTCTTTGATTCCCTAAAGGGTGAATCTCCGTATTGCTATCGTTGTAATCTTGGAAAGACCTATCCCTCCTGTGACCTTGGGTGTCTCACTCAGGTAGAAGATGTTATAAAAAAGCATCACCATGAGACATCTGCCATGATTGTTGAACCCATGGTTCAGGGCGCTTCCGGGATGCTGGTTTCTCCCCCGGGTTATCTCAAAGGGATAAGAGAACTCTGTACAAGATACAACATCCTGATGATTGCCGATGAAGTTGCTGTGGGGTTTGGCAGAACCGGCAAGATGTTCGCATGTGAGCACGAGGACGTAGCACCAGACATTCTCACATTGGGCAAAGGGATCACTGGCGGTTACCTTCCCCTGGCAGCCACTATTGCTACCGATGAAATATACAATGCATTTTTAGGAGAATACGATGAGTTCAAGACCCTCTTCCATGGTCATACCTACACAGGAAATCCTGTGGCATGTGCTGCTGCATTGGCCAGCCTGGACGTCTTTGAGAAGGATAGAACAATTATAGAGCTTCAGAAAAAGATCGAGTTCCTGGAGAAGGGTCTTAAGAGGTTTTGGGATTTGAAGCATGTGGGAGATGTAAGGCAAAAGGGATTTATGGTTGGGATAGAACTGGTTTCAAACAGGGATTCAAAAGAGCCCTTTCCACCACAAAATAAGACAGGTATAAAGGTTATCATGGAGGCGAGAAGAAGGGGCGTAATACTGAGACCCCTTGGTGATGTAATAGTCCTTATGCCCCCTTTGAGTATTACACTGCAAGAGTTGGATGAGTTGCTTAAGGTCACTTTCGATTCTATTAGAAGTGTCATACCCGTAAACTGTAAACTGTAAACTGAGAACCGTGAACGGTTACCCAATTACCATGAGCCTGACTATAGATCAATTCTTGAAACAAGAGCTAGAGAGATTGAAAACATCAGGCCTCTATAGAGATATGAAAAGGATTACAGGGCATATAGATACGACTGTTTCAATAGATGGCAAAGAGGTTATTCTCCTGTCATCCAATAACTACCTGGGGCTGGCCTTCCATCCCAAATTGAAAGAGGCCGCAGCTTCTGCCCTGAGGGAGTATGGCACAGGGGCATGTGCATCCCGACTGATTTCCGGGAACATGGAAATTCATGAAGAGCTAGAGAACAAGACGGCAAAATTCAAAGGGTGTCAATCGGCTATCGTATTTCCTACTGGATATATGGCCAATATTGGAGTAATAACCTCCTTAGCAGGCAATGGTGATCTTATTCTAAGTGACGAACTGAATCATGCCAGCATAATAGATGGTTGCAAGTTAAGCGGGGCTGAAGTAAGGGTTTATCCTCATAAGAATATTGAAAAACTCAAAGAGATTCTCTCACAAGGCAACGCATCTTCCTCAAAGGGTAGCTATAAGAGAATGCTTATCGTTACCGATGGGGTGTTCAGCATGGATGGAGATATAACCCCTTTACCCGAGATATTAGACGTCGCCAGGGAAGAAGATGCCCTGGTAATACTCGATGATGCCCATGCTACAGGGGTGCTGGGTGAAAACGGAAAAGGTACAGCAGAACACTTTGGCTTAACAGATGAAAATTTAATTCATATGGGGACTTTTAGCAAGGCATTGGGGAGCATGGGTGGATATATAGCAGGATCAAAGGTTATAATCGAATATCTAAGGAACAATGCCAGGCCTTTTATCTACTCTACAGCCCTACCCCCAAGTGTTTGTGCTTCTTCTATTGCAGCTATTGACATACTGGAAAAGGAACCTTCGATTCGAACCCGTTTATGGAGGAACATTGCCCGATTCAGGAAAGGATTAACAAACCTGGGTTACAATACCATGGAGAGTCAAACTCAGATCATACCAATACTCATTGGGGACGCCTCCTTGACTATGAAATTCGCAACGGCAATATTCCAAAAAGGAGTCTATGCCCCTGGAATACGGCCACCCACCGTTCCCGAAGGAAAGAGCAGGATAAGAACCAGTTTAATGGCTTCCCACACAGATGAACAGATAGACAAGGTATTGGCAGTATTTGAGAGCGAGGGGCGTAGGTTACATATTATTTGAAAAATGGTTGAGAGCTTTGAAAAAGTACCCCTTTTCGCTTCAGCATACATTTTTTGACCCATCTAAGCTCGCTCCATAGAAAATTCATAAACTCGCCCTTCGGGCTCAAACACCTGAAAATCGGGAATCGAAAGTCGAGAGTCGTAAATAGAATAAAACCCATTCACGATTCACGACTTACGAATTACGGTTTTGACGATGTTCGCTCCAAAGGAAATTTTTCATCTTTCAGGATGAACTATTTAGTTTTTCAAACCTCTCAAAAAGGGTTGTTAAATGGGGGAAGGTATTTTTATTACCGGAACAGATACGGAAGTTGGTAAAACAGTAGTGGCTGCTGGATTGGCAGGTGCAATAAAGGCCAAAGGCATAAACGTAGGGGTCATGAAGCCTGTTGCTACCGGGGCTATCAGAACCACAGAAAGGCTTATATCCACCGATGTCCAATTTCTTTTAAAATCCATCGAATGCGATGATGAACCGGACCTGGTAAATCCTATAACCGTAGAACTGCCCCTGTCTCCTCTGGTTGCTTCACGGTTTGATAGGTTTGAGATTGAATTGGATAAGATTCGCGATGCCTATTTCAAACTGAGCCAGAGGCACGATTTTATTGTAGTGGAAGGGATAGGTGGCATTTTAGTTCCAATAAAAGAGGATTACTTTGTCTCGGATATGATAAAGGAGCTGGGCTTGCCTGTTATCATAGTTGCAAGACCTGGGCTTGGCACAATCAATCATACCCTCCTCACTGTAAGAGAAGCACAGCACAGGGGGATAGAAGTCAGGGGCTTTATTATAAACGGGGTGGATCAACAAAAAGCAGGGATAGCCGAAAAAACAAATCCGGAAATAATAAATGAGATATCCCGCATCCCACTGTTGGGGGTCTTGCCTTTTGACCACAAGGTAGATATTTTTTCACTTGAAATGGGAGACATAATAGAGTTAACATTGAGGCATATAGATATAGAGAATATATTGTATTAGTTGTAACTGCTCAGGTAGGCACAAAGGCACAGAGCACCAAAGGCACAAAGTCGAGAGATATGAAGAGAATGAGTTGCTTAAGTTCATAAGATGTTTACAAAGCGGTATTTGGACAGGTTGTGTCCTGCATTCCGATCGTATTCCTGCAACTTTGTGCCTATGTGCCTTTGTCTCTTTGTGCCAGTTACAAGTATCTAAGAAATAGCACATGAAAAAATACAGCCTAAAGACTACAGAAACAACGGCAAAGAAGCCCTTTAAGATTAAGTACGAAGACGAGCTTAACGAAGCGCAGCTTAAGGCTGTAGAGGTCGTTGATGGGCCAATTCTGGTTATCGCAGGTGCAGGCAGTGGAAAAACCAGAACCTTAGTGTACAGAGTAGCCAGATTGGTGGAAGAGGGTGTAAAACCGGAGCATATATTACTCCTTACCTTTACCAGAAAAGCTTCCCAGGAGATGCTTAGAAGAGCCTCTGCAATTCTGGACGAAAGATGCGGAAAGGTATCAGGGGGGACTTTCCATTCTTTTGCCAATACCATCCTCAGAAGATATGCCAATCTTATTGGATTCAACAATAATTTTACTATCCTGGATCGCGGCGACTCCGAAGATGTTATTAACCTGATAAGGGCACAATTCGGATTTCACAAGAAGGAATTAAGATTTCCCAGGAAACAAGCTGTTACAAATGTTATCGGCAAATCCATCAACAAAGGCTGTTCCATTGAAGACGTCCTGACAGAAGATTACCCTCAATTCGCAGAGAATTCAAATGATCTGCAAAAAATATACGAAGAATATAAAAGATACAAGAAAGCCAAATCTATCATGGACTATGATGACCTGCTTATTTATCTGAAAACCCTCTTACAGGAAAATGATGAGGTCAGGGTCAGGTTATCCAATTTTTACAGGTTTATAATGATAGATGAATACCAGGACACGAATAGACTACAGGCAAATATAGTACGGCTACTTGCCTCAGAGCATCAAAATATTATGGCCGTCGGAGACGATTCTCAGAGTATTTATTCCTTCCGGGGAGCTAATTTTAGAAACATTATGGACTTCCCCAAAATATTTCCAGATACAAAGATTATAACCATAGAGCAAAACTATAGGAGCACCCAATCAGTCCTTGACTTGACTAACGAAATTATTGAACGTGCAAAGGAAAAATATTCTAAAACCTTATTCACCAGGAAAGAAGGCCGACGAAAACCTGTTTTCATTGAGACACAAAATGAAAATTACCAGTCAAAATTTATAGTCCAAAGGGTCTTGGAATTAAGAGAAGAGGGTATACCTCTAAACAATATTTCTGTTCTGTTTCGAGCTGCATGGCATTCAAATGATTTGGAGATTGAATTGGCAACTCATAATATCCCTTATGTAAAATACGGTGGTTTTAAATTCATTGAAACAGCACACGTTAAAGATGTAATCGCTCATTTGAGGATTGCCTTTAATCCCCTGGATTCTATCTGCTGGCACAGGGCATTACTGTTGATTGAAGGGATAGGACCCAAGACAGCAAATGATATTACTTCTGAGATCGTTGACAACAAGAGAGGGTTACACTTCCTGAGAGAAAATAGATTCATAGAGAAAAAATATCACAAAGATTTAAGCAGGTTATCTTCAACCATTGAGTGGATTTCAGACAACGAGACTGTTCCTGCAGAACAGATAAGGATACTTCTTGAGTACTACAAACCTCTTTTAGAGAATAAATATGATGATTTCAACAAAAGACTCAATGACCTGTATTCATTGGTAAAAATCTGTGAAAGATACAATAAGTTAGAGCAATTTTTAGTCGACATAACCCTTGAACCGTTAGAAATGAGTCAAATCGATGCAGGCGTTACGGATAAAGAATATTTAACCTTATCCACAATCCATTCGGCCAAAGGACTCGAATGGCATACTGTCTTCATAATCTTTCTCGTTGACGGTTACTTGCCATCTTCGTATTCTTTGGATGATGAGGAAAGTATCGAAGAAGAAAGAAGGCTTCTTTATGTAGCGACAACCAGGGCTAAAGAAAATCTGTATCTGATAAAACCAGAGATCGAATATACTCCACGAAATTATTTCAACCAATCGTATTCAGGATTTTCCAGAGTTTCAAGGTTTTTGAGTGAAGGTGATATTTTAAAAAAGTATGTAGAGAAATGGACGTTAGAATCATAATTTTTTTGCTTACAGGCAAATTTAGTTGTGTTTTTTTTTGCTTTATGGTAAAAATTCTCATGCTTGTTAAACGATATTTAGAAAATGCTGTTCAGAACGACCTTGAAGAAAAGATGGTCTTCATCTCCGGTCCCCGGCAAGTGGGGAAAACGACCGTAGCTAAAACCTTTTTAAAAAAAGAGGAAGACCGATATTACAATCTGGATCGCCGGGATGATCGGAAGGAAATTTTATCTGCCAAGTGGCCTTCAGCCCGGGCGACTATTGTTCTGGATGAACTGCATAAATACCTTCGATGGAAGCGATGGATCAAAGGGGAATACGATGCCCACGGTAGTCGTATACGGTTTCTAATCACCGGCAGCGCTCGTTTAGATATATACCGTCAGGGGGGAGATTCTTTACAGGGCAGATACCATGCCCATCGACTCCATGGTTTCTCGGTAGGCGAATTGCTCAAGACAACCCGACCAGTGGAACCAGGAAAGCCCCTTGAATTTTCAATGGATAGTGACTCTAAATTAATCTTTGATCTATTACAGTATGGACCTTTCCCAGAACCCTTTTTAAAACAGAGTGTACGGAGTCTTAGGCGATGGAGAAGGGAACGGTTGGACCGTTTTTTTCGGGAGGACGTGCGTGAACTGGAAAATGTCAGAGACCTCTCTTCCATGGAGTTACTGGCCGATTTATTAGAAAAACGGATCGGGAGCCCCCTGTCCGTTCAGTCCCTCTGTGAGGATTTGGAAGTAAGTCACAGGGCTGTTTCTCATTGGCTGGATATATTAGAGCGTCTTTATCATTGTTTTAAAGTAACCCCGTATACCAAAAAAACAGTACGGTCTCTTAAAAAAGCTTCTAAGGTTTATTTGTGGGACTGGTCCTCTGTCTCTGAAAAAGGATTTCAATTTGAAAACCTGGTGGCAGGACATCTATTGAAATTAAAGCATACCCTGGAAGATCAGGAAGGGTACAGGATTGGCCTTCACTACCTGAGAGATACAAGCAAAAGGGAAGTGGATTTCCTGGTAACCGCAGATGACAAACCCTGGTTGGCTGTTGAATGTAAAACAGGCGGCAAGGATGTTAATCCTGCCTTGAAGTATTTTGGGGAACGGTTAAATATCCTTTTTCTATATCAACTCACCTTAGAAGGGAAGGAAGATTTTCTCGATGGCCGGGTACGGGTCATGCCAGCCGCTAAATTTTTACAGATTTTACCCTGATAGATTTTACCAAACCATGAGAGCTTTAAAAAACTTCCGCTATGTCATTTCGACCCCCTCGCTTGTCATTCCGAACGAAGTGAGGAATCTTGTTATTTTGAAAAAGCCGATAGCTATTTCAGGTAGTGATAGTGATGATGCAAAACACTATTAGGGAAAGATAGTGCAAACTGCTATTAGGTATTGGGAGTTAGTTTCTCCTTGAGAGTGTGAGGTAGACACGCTAAAGCTTCATATTAAGCAAGAACAGGTTGACCTACAAATAACAATGAAGTAGAATAAAATTATGAATATGCTTGGGGAAATACGGAGAAAAATACTGCGGCGGAAATATGAGTTTTCCAAGCATGCCGTTGACCAAAGCATCGTTCGGGACATTAGCATTGCGGAGGTGGAGGAGGCAATATCGGGTGGGGGTGAGATCATAGAAGACTACCCTGACGACAAGTATGGCCCAAGTTGCCTGATTCTTGGGTTTACGAATGCTGGACGGCCGTTGCATTTACAGTGCAGCTACCCCAGCCGTACACTGATCAAGATTATAACACTCTATGAACCAGATATGGATATATGGGCAGACTTTAGGATCAGAAAGCAAGACCAACGAGGTAAGTAATTATGAAGGGAACAATGATTGAAACAGAAGTCACCTACACTTTGACTCACGGAGGGAAATTCTATATTATTGAGCATGTGCCAGCCCGTGTATGCAGGGAAACCGGAGAGCAGTTCTTTTCTCCTGATACCGTAGAGCATATCCAAGATTTGATCAAAAGAGGCAAGAAGCCAGCCAGAGTGATTGAGACACCTGTTTACGAATACGCATGAACAACTTATAATGCCTCCCGTTGTCAAGAGAAAAAAGCTTTGCAATGATGATTTTGCGAAGAGATAGAGGTTTCTCTTAACGATTTAAAATCACAGCAGTTTCATCACAAACTTTCACAGATTTTGCCCTGATTGGTTTTACTAAAGTATGGACTATTCCAGCCAATCTTACTACCAATGCCAAACCCGATGAACCCCGAGAAGGAAGATGCGACATGATATTTAATTATAAATTAGTGTTCGAGAAAATTGAATCTTCCCTTATGAGAAATTTAAATATCCCTCCTGAAGAATTTAAAAAGCGAATTGCGCCATTCAAAGAAATAAAATATTGGGATTTTAGGAACAGAACTGACAAAAATATTTTTTGGGTATTATCTTACGTTGTTTTTTTCGGGCAAAATGACCCTGCCTATTTAATAGAGAGAAAATTTAACGAAATAAACAAGTTGTTATGTGATGGGGCGGAAAAAGGATGGATTGGATGGGAAGTTGATTTCAACAGGTTAAATAATTTGTCAACTCCAGAAAAAAATAAGTTCATCACGGAAGAATTCAAGTTAGGCAGATGGGGTAGCATTAAAGATACCGATTTTTATGGTAACAAAATAAGTGGGGTAAACAGATATTTAAAATGGATAATAGAAAATGCATCCACCTTCTCTGATGTTATCCGGAGGCATAACAATTCATTCAGAGAATATATTAAGGAAAAAATTCGAGTAAAAGACTTGAAAGAGCTCGATCTTTTTGAATATGATTATAGACATCCTGCCCTCAACTCCTTATTCAAAGATATACGAAGTGAATTTAGCGGATTTGGAGATAAAACTACATATCACTTTTTGGGAGACTTGGGTTTTAATGTAAATAAGCCTGATTCAGTGGTATGCCGCATACTTAATAGATTTGGTTTGATTGATTCCGAAAGAGATCAGGAAAACGCATTAATTCAAATTAAAAAATTTGCGGAAGAAACAGGCAACATCACAAGATATATTGATATAATATTTGTTAAGTATGGCCAAAAGGGTGATTCGCCAATTTTTGGCACAAAGAGTGGCATTTGTTCACCCGATCCAAAATGTAGTATGTGTGCAGCAAAACAATATTGCAATTATTCACGTTAAAAAATGGATGAACGATAATGAGAGCAGCACCCATTTTATTAATAATAGATATTATGTTACCCTTATTCTCGTAGTTCTCAATTCTATCCGGAATCCCGATTACAAGAGACCACATTAGGGAAGGTAGGACATTATCACCAATGAGGTTATAAAATGACAACTCGTTGCCGCTTTGTTTGCTTACGACCAATTCGCTCTTTGCGTTTTCAGTGAGTGATGATCTCGAGGCTTCATACGACGCAGACAGTAAAATATTAAATGATTCTACCAGAAAGTAGGTGAGAAGTGGAATTCGAACGGTGGATTCGGTATTTGGTTCCGGGATACGTGGCGATCGCCCCACTAATATTTGCAGTAGCCTTTTTGCCTAATGAACAAAAAGCGTTGCAAACGCCTCTGCTTGCCGCACTTGTTGTACTCGGGCCAGGAGCAGGATTCCTTGTTCATCAACTGCACATGTTCTTCCACGAATGGTCCTATCTCGACAATTCAAAACGCCCAATCATAGTGTACATAATGAAGAGGGGCGAAAAGACAAAACCGCGAGAAGCACTTCTTGCATGGAACTATTCTTTCTATGATTCCAAAACAATCGACAATAACTTACATAACTATGTCTTAAGATGTTGGTACTTCATCCACTCTTTTTGTTCGACAGGTTGGGCATTCCTTGTCGGTTGTGTCTTTTTCTTTTCAGTGTTCTTCATAGTGACTCCGTTCCACCTAGAACAAGGTACATATGCTATTGCTTTAACAGCTTTGTCCTTTTTTCCTTATATAGGAGGTTCTTATGTAATAGGATGCCTCTTTTTCTTTTTCAAATCCATTAAGATACAAAGAGAGATGGAACGGTTTGAAGTCCTTATAGTCCACAGACATTGGGAAAAAATCGAGGGAATTCTTATGAACATATTACAACTCCGAGATAAAAAAGCCCATTCGTCAAGTGAATTGACAGGTAAGCCAAATAAAGTGATATGCAAGGAAACTGTCCAAAATAGCAGTTCAGCGGATGGCTAACCGCCAGCGCTGCCTTTTGCTTATCTGAAAAAGGAGACAACATGAATTCAAGACGAATCATTGCTCTTTTTATAGTTCTTCTATGCCTCATATACTCAAATGGTTATGGAGATTCTTCTAATAAGTATAAATACAGAGACGATGAATTTCACAAACAGGAAGAAGATGAGATATTAAAAAATAAAGAAAAAATCGGCAATCGTTATTGGGTGATAAAAAACGACGAAATTCGCTTTTATGATTTTCCAGATGTATTAGCCAAGCAATTTTACGTAACGTCTACAGAATCTTTTGTTGTGCAAGATTGGGTGCCAAGCAAATATTCTTCTACCTCAATATATGTATCATATTATAAAATAGCTTTCGATAGTGGAAAAACTGCTTATATCGAAGCATATAAATTAGATGAAAAGGATTATATAAAAACAGAAGACCCAAAGATAATTGATGAAAAGAGGAGGCAAGAGATTGACAAAATATTTAAAGAAATCGGCATCTATAAAGGGCAAAGTTTGTGGCTCAAATATCCGAAATCTGAGTTGCCAGGACTAACGAAAATAAAAATTAAGGATTATAAATTTAAAGATGATAAATACTTGCCATCTATTAAGTGTTATGCTGAAGGAGGGGATCGGGATGTGGAGATAGATTTTTTCTACGATGATCAACCCAAATATGTTATTTCTCAAATAAGAGAGACTTTTTATATAAAGGATCCATCTCCAATTGTGTCAAAATGGGGTAAACGTGTTTTAACGGCTATAAAAAAGGGGAAAGTATTTATAGGGATGAATAAAGAACAAGTCAGATTAAGTTGGGGGCTTCCTCAAGAAATAAATAAGAGTGGGGGGAAATGGGGACTTCATGAACAATGGATATACGGTGATTTCGGTCCTTATCTATACTTTGAAAACAATAAATTAACAAGCTGGCAAGATTAACACTAACCTGTCAAAAGGCAAAATTCAAGGTGTGACAAAAAGTTATAAGGACTAAAGGGGGATGGATTTATTTTTCTTGGCATAAAACTGGGTTTGATTAGAATGGTTACATACCAAGAACTTTGGGCAACGTCCCCTTTCTACCCTGCCAAGGCAGGCCAGGCTTGAAGCCCCTGGGATGTTACATATCAATGAAAAGGAGGGAAAAATGCAAAGCGTTGCATTAAAGAGGGAGGCTAAAAAAGCAATAGATAAACTGTCAGATGAAAAAATAAAAGTTGCTATTGATTTTATAGATTATCTAAAAGAAAAAGAAGAAATGGAAGCAACCCTTGAGATATTGTCCAGTAGTGAACTTATGGCACAATTAGAAGAAGCGGATAAGGCTATTAAAAAAGGCAAGCTTGACGAGTTTATTCCATGGGATAAAGTGAAACGCGATGTATAAAATCTTCCCTTACAAAAAGGCTGTAAAATATTATGAAAGCCTTGATGATAAAACTGCAAAAAGAGTAAACAACGCCATCGAAGCAATAAGCAAAAATCCGTTTGAAGGAGCACATATCAAAAGATTGAGGGGAACACACGAGGGTAAATACAGGTATGCAGTGGGTGATTTGAGAATTGTTTACAGGGTCAACGCAGAAGATAAAACCATTCTCATTGAAGCGATTGGGCCAAGAGGAGATATTTACAAATAGCCTTAAGCTTGAAAAATCGGGGGAAGTTTAGGGAGGTTGTCCAAAATTTACAACAAGTAGGAATAAGAAATGGCATATCAAAAAACAAGACCTGACCGCCGTTGCACTGTGACTATACCTGCTTTAATAATAAGCTCGCTTATCTTATCTCTTTTAGCGCTCTCAACAAATGCCTTTGCCGCCAAGTCTTATCAGATTACCATTGTTTATACCAATGATGTCCGCGGTGAAACTGACCCCTGTGGGTGAGGCAATAATAGACATGGCGGTCTTGCCAGGAAGGCAACCTATATTAAGAAATTGAAACAGGAAAGGGAGAACCTCCTCATTCTTGATTCTGGTGATCTTCTCTTCAAGGACTACTACCTGTCCGAACCCCTGAAAAAACAGCTGAGATCAAAGGCAGACCTGATCATCGAATCCTTCAACAGGATCGGATGCAGTGCCTTCAATATCGGGGATTATGATCTGGCCATTGGGGTAAAATACCTTATGAAGAAGGCAGAATCGGCTAAATTTCCATTCCTTTCGGCCAATTTGATAGGCAAGAACACTGGGAAGCCTCTGTTTCAACCTTATATTATCAAGGACATTAACGGTTTAAAGGTTGGTATACTTGGTTTAATTACCCCGGATATCCAGAGTAGATTTAGCAAAGACAGATCAAGCAATTTAGCCGTTAAAGACCCTTTTGAAACGGCAAAAACACTGGTTTCTGAGTTAAAGGGTAAAACCCATTTAATTATAGCCCTGACTCATCTTGGACTTTTATCTGATAAAGAATTAGCCAGGAGAGTCCCGGGAATAGATATAATTATCGGTGGGCACAACAGAATAAAACTTGACCCCCCCATTATAATTAATAACACCCTTATTTTACAGGCATACAAAGAGGGACGGTATCTTGGGATACTGGATTTGACCCTTCACGATAATGTAAAGGCAGAAGAATTTATTAAAAAGGCCGCATATAAAAATGCGATTTTCCCCTTAGGAGATACTATAAAAGACGATGCAGAGATCAATGATTTAATCAGGAACTATAAAAGAGACCTGTCCAAATCAGCAATAGAAAGCAACTACTATGGAAACAAATTCCAAGCCTATAGCCCGGGAAAGGGAAAGGCGACAACAGCCAATGTTTTTGTAGGTGATAAGGTTTGTCGGACGTGCCATCCAAAGGAATATGAATTATGGAAGAAGACAAAACACGCCAGGGCATACCAAAGTTTGATCAACAAAAACCAGCAGTTCGATCTGGAGTGTATAGGATGCCATACTACTGGATATGACAGGGAAGGTGGTTTTTCAAACCCGGGTCGTTTAGAAAAATTCAAGGGTGTACAATGTGAGGAGTGCCATGGGCCAGGAGATAAGCACCAAAGAGGGGGAGATATAGTCAAAGGCATGAGCGAATATGTCTGTCTTAGGTGTCATACAAAGGAACGGAGCCCTGGTTTTTATTATAAAGAATATCTGGAGGCTGTTCAAAAAAAACTGTTTTGGAAATAGGTGACCCACATTAATCATTTTCATGAGGATTATTTAAGCCTACGCTGCTAAAACCTATTGTAACAAACCGTTGTTTATGATATACATTCAGCTTAGGTTTCCAATATATATAAAAAAGGAGTGTTGAAATGGGGCTTTTTGATCTTTTCGGAAAAAACAAAACATTATCCTATGATGAGGTTAGAGAATTAATCTTAAACAAGGATATACAAAGGCTAAAAAAGATTTCAATTCAGTCTTTTTCTACGCGTCACAGGTCCGGAGACACCCCTGCTTATTTTGCTGCTGAAAAGGGCTACAAAGAGTGTCTACAAATTATTGCCGAGAGGGCACCTGAGACTCTTAGAACCCAGAATAGGGATGGGGCAACACCTGCTTTTATAGCTGCCGAAAAGGGTCTCAGAGACTTCCTTGAGATTATTGCTGAAAAGGCTCCTGATACACTCAAAACTCAGACTGAAAGGGGTGTAATACCCGGAGCAACCCCTGCTTTTGTAGCTGCTGAAAAAGGCCAGAAAGAATGTCTCGAGTTCATATTCGAAAAACTACCCGAAACCCTCAAAACCCCAGATAACGACGGAAAAACCCCTGCTTTTATAGCTGCTGAAAAGGGCCAAAGGGAATGCCTCGAGTTTATATTCGAAAAAGAGCCTGGTACCCTTAAAACCCCAGATAACGACGGAAAAACCCCTGCTTTTGTAGCTGCTGAAAAGGGCCAAAAGGAATGCTTGGAGTTCATATTCAAAAAGGTACCTGATACCCTCAAAACCCCAGATAACGACGGGAAAACCCCTGCTTTTGTAGCTGCTGAAAAAGGACAAAGGGAATGTCTCGAGTTCATCTTTGAAAGGGCGCCCGAAACCCTCAAAACCCCAAATAACGATGGGAAAACCCCTGCTTTTATAGCTGCTGAAAAAGGACAAAGGGAATGTCTCGAGTTCATCTTTGAAAGGGCGCCCGAAACCCTCAAAACTCCAAATAACGACGGGAAAACCCCTGCATATGCAGCGGCTGAAAAGGGCCAAAAGGAATGCCTCGAGTTCATATTCGGAAAAGAGCCTGATACCATCAGGATTCAGGACAGCAGTGGGGCAACCCCTGCTTTTGTGGCTGCTGAAAAAGGCAAAAAGGAGTGTCTGGAGTTTATTATTGAAAGGGCACCCGATACCCTTAAAATTGAGAATAAAAAGGGTGCAACACCACTGTCGATTGCCACCTTAGAAAATAATAAAGAGTGTATTGACATAATAGAAAGATACATAGTGTGATGAGGTCTCAGTCAATGAATGCCCATGTCATCATCGGTGTCTCGGGATCCGTGAGTAGTCAGCAACAAGCGCATGTTTCTGAACAAATCAGAAATTGGGGGGTCTCTTATGATCCTTGACCTCATTCAGGGAACTTCAAAGTTACCGTCTCGTTGTCCCCATCTTTTTCCAGCTTAACGGTTATCTCAATACTCCCATCACGGATACCCATTGCCAGAGGGGTGCTTCCCTTTTCCCCTTCCAGATGGGTTATTTTTCTGACGGAGTCGATTATCTTCTCAGCAATTTCGGGACCAGGGTTTGGAAGATCAGCTTTTCTATATTCTGCCATCACCTTTACTTGCCCGTCCTTCGATCGAGTAATAGAGATCTTTTTGGCATATGCATTGATTCCGTGAAGGGTAGCTAAAGCTAACCATTTCAATGCAGCCTCGTCCTTATCCTCATCAGTTTTCAGCATAGACATCTCTTTGAGGGGGTCTGTGGTGGCATAACAGTCACAGAGTTCCTGAACCTTAAGGTGTAAACTACGCTTATCTTTCATTTGCATGTCCTCCCGTTTCTAATGGGTTATCTCTCTTTTAAGTTCTTGGGACATCCATGATAAGTTTTCCCCTTGGCAAAACTTATCATGGATGTCCCCGTAATTCTGTGCGTCTGAGAATCTAATGTTTCTGCCCTATTATCTGAGGGGACTGCTCGTTATTGTAAATGCGCCTCGCAAGCCGTTCAACCTGGGGTTTAACATAACCGAATAACTCCCCGATCATAATAGAACCATCTGGTTTGATCACATCCTCATTCTTCAAACCCTTGAGAATAGAATAAAATAAGTAAACAAACCATGTCCCTTCTCTTCATAAGTAGAACTGATTTGATCACCTGACGATGCCGCTATGACTACGATCTTCTGACTCAATAATACAGGGTTCTCTACCGAAATAACTATTGGTCTAGCACCCTTTGCAAGAACAGATCTTCCTCCAGCACCGGAGAAACACGAGTCGAGGACAACAACTATTTCCTTCGCCGGTAATTTAGCAAGGGTGTTGTACATTCGCGTTAAAGAATAGCCCGTCTGTTCAATAAAAGTAGGGTCGCCATCGTAGGGCACAATGTAAGCATCCATCGTATTTGGATTCGGTGTCCCATGTCCGGAATAATACACAAAGACGGTGCTATCTTTCTCCACATGATTAGGCAACCACTTCTCGAAATATTTGATAAAATCTCCAATTGATGCCTGCTCATTTGTAAGCGTAATGACATTCTCCTCTGGATAACCCAAAACCTTTGTTAGATATTCTGACATTATTTTAGCATCATGTGCGGCAAAGTCTGCCGAAGGCAGTTTCTGGCGATATTGCTCTATGCCGATCACTAAGGCATAAGCCTTTTGGTGGGATTTGTATTTTTCAGAAGGCAAGTCGTCAACATCGGATTTTCTTGCTGGTTTCATTCGACTTTCCACATCTTTTATTAATTTAGCCCCTTTCAAATCAGGACCATTTGCATCAATGCACCTAAACTGAAGTTCTGCTCTTGCGGGCCTGGCAAACCCAGAGTCGGTCATATTAAGTGCCACCGTCTCCACCTCCTTGTTTTGTTTCGCGCAAAACTCTTTTGCCTCGCGGTACACGTCGGCCTTTGGGCCATCAGCCGGGCCAAAACCTAACTGTGCGCTTCTTTTGGCTACCATGTATGTGTTCTTGTCCATGGGGACAACTCCAGTGCTTGAGCAACCAGTCAAAGCCAGCATAAGAATTACAAGGCATGTTTTCATGGGCTCTCCTCCTGAAGGTACGCAACACCACCAAGGAGTACCTTTTTGTACCCTTCTCCGATTAGATCTAATGTCCATTTTTTTAATTTTTCTTGCGTTATTATATTATTTATCATTTAAGTGCTAACACGTATGAAGTTCTGGGGACAAAGTTCTTGGTGGAGACGATGCCCTTCCAATCGCTTGCCCGTTCCAATCTCTTTACGCCGAAGATTATACTTCCTTATTCTTCATGGCAATGCGGTGCAGCTACTGGTTCGGCAAATCTTCTATCTTCATCTCGTATCAAATTGCCTTTCCTCTGAAAATGGGCCAAGACTGGTAGCGTAACATTTCAATACATAGCTCCAAAACACGATTCTTGTTGTTTTGAAGTTGGTTTTTGTAGGTGACAGCATTTTCAGAAAGGACGGTATCCTTTTCCTCTTCAGCATATGGACGCGGCTGCGGCCAAGCTAAAAGGTTGAGTAAATGCTTGCAGTAGTAATCACCCATCACGAAACCTTCCACGAACGTTGCCAGCTCGACACCGAGCCCACCAAGAGTGTACTACTGGTCTTCCTTTTCAAAAGAGACAAGAAGAAAGCGGAGACGCTGGAAAATAGGTTCAAACTGCGGGGAGAGTATCTGCGGGTCTTTGTATTGCCGGAACAAGCCCAGTTTCAGTGGATCCATGTTCTTAGTGGGATTGTGTACGTCCGTTAAATGGTGATTTGGGCACAAAGGAAGAAGATTATGAAGTTTGTTATTCGCCGGGTCTCCATCAATATGATGAATATGCGGACCAGACGCACCACAAATCGCACACAAATGGTTATATTCTTTTAGAATCGCATTTTCGGTCTTCTTCGTGAGCTTTTTTCGATTCGACGTCATTTCATCTCCAGTACCGAACAAGTCATTATATAGTTCTGTATACCCCCACATCCATAGTGATACACAGAAAGATTACAAGTTGCTGTTCAAATCCACAACCCAAAGGGTTCTTTTGAGGCTCTATGCAATAACGATTTAGGTTGTCTATCCAACCCATGATCTTCTTCATATCATATCCCAACGAACCATTATAAAATGACTTATAATCCACTGACATATTTTTTACAACAATATATTTTAATCCTTCTGTATGACATGTCATTTTTAAGAAAGAGAAGAAGGAAGACAGAGAATGGACTAAGATAGCGGCAGAAAGAGCAAAGAGTATATGTGATGATTGAGTATTCAAAAAGAGGAGGAAGAAATATTTTGTTGCTATTTGATTGGTCGGGACGAGAGGATTTGAACCTCCGACCCCCTGAACCCCATTCAGGTGCGCTACCAGGCTGCGCTACGTCCCGCCTAAAAATTATCGAGATTTACTCAAGAATTCTTTTATTATATTTAATTCCTTTTTAACATCCTTCAAAAGGGTTTTGTATTTTCCATTTGGAGGTATCGGTTGAAAATTTTTGTCCTCGGACAAGTTGGATTCTTTGAGTTTCTTCTTGGCTCCTGCAATGGTAAATTGCTTTTCATAAAGGAGTTTTTTTATTTCTAAGATTAATTCCAGGTCTTTTCTTCTATACAGCCTCTGTTTGGACTTGGTGCGGGAAGGGTTAATTATATTAAACTCAGATTCCCAATATCTCAATACATAAGGTTCTACCCCTGTAATCTCACTTACTTCCTTTATTTTAAAGTACAATTTTTCAGGTATAGGATTGCCTGTTCGATTTGCCCCACGCCCTTTGTTTTTCATTGTATTTCTCAAAATTGCAAAGGTCAATGACAATAGAGCAATGGATGTTGAAATACCCAGTATAATGGACAACGCAAAGGATAGGGGAATATTGCTCTAGCTATTTAAGAATTTAATACCTTCTTTAATACCTGACTGGGTTTAAAAGTAAGGACTTTTCTGGCTGTGATTTCAATTTCACCACCAGTTTGTGGATTTCTACCCCTTCTGGGTCTTTTTTTCCTAACAGAGAAGTTCCCAAAGCCGGAGATCTTTACCTTTTCACCGTTCTTTAAATTCTCTTTGATGATATCGAGAACTGTTTCTACAATCTCTGCCGACTCCTTTTTAGATGTTCCAACCTTCTCATAGACCCTTTCAACGATATCTGCTTTTGTCATTTTTTCTTCCTCCCCCAATTATTATTCCCTTATCCTAGCCCCTACTTTCTCTACTAGGTTAGATACTAGCTTTTCATGGATATTATTAACCTCTTTGTCCGTTAGTGTTCGCTCGTATGACTGATATTTAATTCGATAAGCTAAGCTCTTTTTTCCATGGGCAACAGATTTTCCTCTATATACATCAAAAACCTGTATATTATCAACGAGTTTATTGCTAAGCTTATTGATGGCATTATAGATATCCTTGAACTGAACACCCTCGTCTACTATTAATGCAATATCCCTGTAGATTGGCGGATATTTTGATAATGGTTTAATCTTTTTATCACTAAAGGTGTGTTTGACCATTAGATCAAAATCGAGTTCAAAGATATAGACAGTATTGGAGAGTTCATAGCCCTCCAGAACTGCAGAATGAACCTCGCCTACGGTGCCAATTTCAGTATTATCAACCATGATTATGGAAGACTTTCCATGGTGTAAGTACGGTATGTCTGTAGTGGATAAAAAATTGAAGTTCATGATATTTAACCCTTCAAAAAGGTTTTCCAAGCTACCTTTAATATCATAGAAATCAATCCCTTCTCCTGGAAAACTCCAGGATTCACCATATCTTAGCCCCGTTGCAAGGGCAGACAGCATCTTCTTTTCTCTGGGAAGTTCCTTCTCTTTGACGGAATAAAACACCGTCCCCAATTCGAATAACTTTAAGTTTAAATTTTTGTTGTAAACATTGGTCTTCATGGTGTTTAGAAGTCCTGGAATCAAGGTAGTTCTCATGATTGACTGATCTTCTCTAAGGGGATTCTTTATGCTGATGAATCTCTTATAGGGATGTTCAGCATTTAAATTTAATAGGACTACTGAAAGGGGAGAGATAAAGCTGTAGTTTACAACCTCATAGTATCCCATTGAGGCAAGAATGTCCTTGGCCTTGTCCTGTAACACCTGGACTGGATTTTTACTGGCAGTCTTAACCCTTACCACAGGTGTAGTGGTGGGGATATTATTATAACCGTCTAATCTAGCTACTTCTTCAATCAAATCAATCTCCCGATGCAAATCCATCCTGAAAGATGGGATTTTAACAATCACTTTATCCTTGTCTAAGTCTTTGACATCAAGTTCAATACTTTTAAGGTACCTCTTTACTTTCCCTTTTTTTAGAGATGTCCCCAGTATCTTATTGGCTTTATTTATACTCAAGGGAATCTCTTCAGGGAAAATAGGGGATGGATATTGGTCTACTACCCCCTTGGCCGCCTTTCCACCGCAGAAGTCCAAGACCAATTGGGTAGCTCTATTCAAAGCTCTAATTACCCCTCCATAATCTACTCCCCTTTCAAATCTATAGGAAGCCTCTGTCTGCAAACCTAGCTTTTTAGAGGTTTTTCTAATATTAGTCGGATTAAAATATGCACTTTCAATGAGGACATTAGAGGTATCTTCCGAAACCTCCGAGTTCAAACCACCCATTATGCCACCGATAGCCACTGGCTTTTCTCCGTCACAAATCATCAGAGTGTCACTAAACAGGGGTCTCTCCATGCCATCCAGTGAAGTGAAAACATCACCATCATCTGCCCGTTGAACTACTATTCTTCTTTCACTTAACAGATCAAAATCGAAGGCATGAAGGGGTTGACCAAACTCCATAAGAACATAGTTGGTAACATCTACCACATTACTGATAGGACGTATTCCAGCGGATTCTAATCTTCTTCTCATCCAAAAAGGGGATAAACCAATAGTAACATCAGTAATCAAACTGGCAGAATACCTGGGGCACAATTCAGGGTCATGTATCTCCACTGAGGTTAGCTTATCAATCTTCTCATTCCCCTCCCTGAATTCTATTTTTGGTATTTTTAAAATTTTACCTGTAATTGAGGCTATCTCTCTGGCTATGCCTATGATACTCAGGCAATCTGGACGGTTTGGAGTAATATTGATTTCGAAGATATAGTCCTCCAAGTTGAGGGCAGAGGCAATACCCTTCCCCAATTCAAGACCATCATCCTGTAAGATCAATATTCCCTTGGAGTCCCTCCCAATTTTTAATTCTTCTTCGGAACACATCATACCCTGGGACAGCTCTCCCCTGATCCTGGTATTTTTAATCTTCACCCCATTGGGCAGTAGAGCTCCCTCCAAAGCCAAAGCAACATAGCCTCCAGAGATCATATTTGCAGCACCGCACACAACAGAATATAAATGTCCACCAGTGCTCACCTGGCACAAAGAGAGTTTATCGGCATTTGGATGGGGTTTCAAAGAAACTATCTTGCCTACGACTACATTGTTTAAGTTGGCATCTACCTTGGATATACTCTCCACTTCAAAGCCAGCCATAGTAAGGTTTTCCCCTAACTCGTCAGGAGCAAGATCAATATCTACATATTCTCTCAGCCAATTAAAACTTACTTTCATTCAATGCTCCAACTATACAAAGCGTCATTAGTAGATTAGTCACTGGTCATTAGTTCTGTCAAGATTTGGTTTCAGGTTTTACGAATAATTAATGACAAATGACCAAGACCATTGTATTTAAAACTGCCCTAAAAATCTCATGTCATTTTCAAAAAACATTCTGATATCATTGATCCCATACTTTAACATGGCAACCCTCTCTATCCCCAAGCCGAAGGCAAACCCTGTTATTTCGTTCGGGTTATACCCTACAATTTTGAAGACCTCAGGGTCAACCATGCCAGACCCCAGAATCTCCAGCCATCCAGAAAACGAACAGACCCTGCATCCTTTCCCCCGGCATATAACACACTGCATATCCACTTCCGCACTGGGTTCCGTAAAAGGGAAAAAACTCGGTCGAAACCTCAACCTGGTTTTATCACCAAACATCTGATGAACAAATATGGTTAAAATACCCTTTAAGTCACCGAATGTGATATTGTTCCCCACCATTAGTCCTTCAACCTGATGGAACATAGGGGTATGAGAGACATCAGAATCACATCTAAATGCCTTTCCTGGTGCAATAATCTGAATAGGTGGACTTTGTTTTTCCATCACTCGAATCTGGACAGGTGACGTATGGGTTCTGAGAAGAACCTCATCAGATATGTAGAATGTGTCATGCATATCCCTTGCAGGATGATCCTTTGGTATATTAAGTGCCTCGAAATTATAATAGTCTAACTCGACTTCAGGTCCTTCAGAGATTTGAAAACCCAACCCCAAAAAGATACCTATAATTTCATTGCAGACCTCAGTAATAGGATGCTTTCTACCTATGGGCACCCTTCTGCCCGGCAGGGTTATATCCAGGCTTTCATGGAGCAGATCTTCCTTCCTTTTCCTTTCTCGAATGCCCGCTAAAGACTCTTTTATCTTTTCTTCCAGAGAGACCTTTACCTCATTGGCAAGACGCCCTATAACAGGTCTTTGTTCTTGCGATATATTAACCAATCCTCTCAAGAGGGCTGTAATTTTACCCTTTTTCCCTAAAAACTCTGTCTTTATTTCGGCTACTTGCCTTTCTTCTACTGCACTCTTCAACTTTTCTAAAGCCTCGGCAAATAGTCTCTCTAACTCTTCTTTGCTCCGAAAATCCCCCCTCATCCCATCCCTCTCCCCTGAGGGGAGAGGGGAAGGGTGAGGGGTTTTCATCCTCTTTTGTGAGCCAAAGGCTCGTGTGGGTTTCACCTGAAAATGCCCCTTTGACAGGCGAGCCCCGTATCAAATACGGGGCGTCCTGCCGATTATAAAATCATAACACAACCCCCTTTGTTATTTCAGAATTCTCAAAAGCTTCAAGGGGGATTCAAATATATACGGACACCTTTTAAATGATGGAAATCTTAAAGGTCGGTTTTAGGGGTTCCCTTTGGTAAGGTGGACGATTTTTGAAAACCCTATAGGATCAGATACCGCTAATTCGGCAAGGATTTTCCTATCGATACTGACCTTCGCATTTTTTAATCCTTGAATTAGTCTACTATATGTAGTATCATTTAACCTTGCAGCAGCATTAATCCTGGTAACCCACAGTCCTCTGAATTCTCTCTTTCTGGCTCTTCTATCTCTATAGGCATAATTCAGAGCCCTATCAACGGCTTCAGATGCCGTTCTAAACAGTTTACTCCTTGCGCCACGATACCCTTTCGCTAATTTTAATATCTTCTTTCTCCTATTCTTTCTTTTATATCCTCTTTTTACCCTTGGCATTTTAATCCTCTTTTTTTTCGGTAATTAGCCTATGCATATGGTATAAGCTTTTTAATAACCTTTGCGTCAACCTTATCCAAATATCCTGCTTGTCGCAGGCTCCTTTTCAGTTTAGTAGACTTTTTCGTTAATATATGGTTGCCAAAGGCTTTAGCTCTTTTTATTTTACCATTTTTTGTTAACTTGAACCTTTTTGCAGCCCCTTTTTTGGTTTTTAATTTAGGCATAAATACAACTCCCTTAAGAACTTTGATGGCTTCATAAAAAGTCCATCTGTCCGCATCAGGCGGATTGCGTGGCCATACCAATTATGACTTATTACGAGTTCGTGAATTTTTTAATCTCTACTGTTTTGGGGCAATAACTATAGCCATATTTCTACCCTCAAGTTTTGGCTGTTGTTCAACTATCCCCATATCTTTAACCTCTTCTGCAATTCTATTAAGAATATTTACACCCATTTCTCTGTATGCAATCTCTCTGCCCTTAAAGACTATACATACCTTAGCCTTATTGCCACTTCCCAAAAATCTTTTTATATGACCAACTTTATATTCGATGTCGTGTTCTTCTGTGTTTGGTCTTATCTTTACTTCTTTTACTTGAAAAGTAGTTTGACTTTTCTTGGCTTCATGGATCTTCTTGCTCTGTTTATATTTAAACTTTCCATAATCCATTATCCTGCAAACAGGTGGATTTGAATTCGGATCTACTTCAACCAGGTCCAGGCCTTCTTCGCCGGCAATCTTTAAAGCTTCCTTCAAAGGCATTATGCCCAGTTGTTCCCCTTTTGAATTGATAACCCTGACTTCAGGTGCCCTAATTTTTTCATTAATTAATGCTTTTTTAATCTCGTTATTCACCCCCTATTCTGACATTCCTCTTGTACCAATGAAATAAATTCATTTATTTTCATAGGCTTCAATTTTTCACCACTACGCACTCGAGCAGAAATAACCCCATCGTTTACTTCCTTGTCACCAATGATTAACATATAAGGTATTTTTTGTAACTGAGCTTCACGTATTTTAAGCCCCAGTTTTTCGTTTCGAAAGTCCTTTTCAATTCTAAGCAGACCGGAGGTCAACTGATTATAAACCTCTTCGGCAAAGCCCATGTTTCTATCGGTGACCGTTAATACAATCGCCTGTACTGGGGCCAACCATGTTGGGAATGCTCCTCCATAATGTTCAATCAATATCCCTATAAACCTTTCCATAGCACCTAAAATAACACGATGCAGCATAACAGGTCTTTCCCTAGTGCCATTACTATTGATAAAAGTCAAATCAAACCTTTCCGGTAAGACAAAATCACATTGAATAGTAGCACATTGCCATTTTCTGTCAAGGGCATCTTTTAACTTAACATCAATCTTTGGGCCATAAAAAGCCCCCTCACCTTCCTTGACAATATAAGGTATTCTGTTTTTGTCCATGACCTGCCCTAGGATCAACGTTGCTTTCTCCCAATCCAAATCGTTGCCAATGGATTTCTCAGGACGGGTACTGAGTTCCATTTCATATTCAAATTTGAATATTTTCATTACATCTTCTACAAAATCAATAACGCCTTTTATCTCTTGTTCCAATTGGTCAGGCGTGCATAATATGTGGGCATCATCCTGGGTAAATTCTCTAACTCTGAAGAGACCATGAAGAACACCCGATTTTTCGTGGCGATGCACGGTACCTAATTCGAAATACCTTTGAGGCAAGTCCCTATAACTTCTGATTTTAGATTTGTAGATGAGCATGTGAGCCAGACAGTTCATGGGCTTTATACCATATTTCTGCCCCTCTATTTCCGTAAAGTACATATTTTCGCGATAGTTTTCAAAATGTCCGGATTTTTCCCAAAGGTCTAATTTCAATAGATGAGGCCCTCTCACTAACTGGTAACCCCGTTTAAGGTGTTCCCTCTTTTCAAAATCTTCGAGGATTGATCTGAGCATTGCCCCTTTAGGATGATAGATAACAAGTCCAGCCCCGGCATCTTCATGTATGCTGAATAGGTCTAAGCTTTTGCCTAACTTCCTATGATCTCTTCTCTTCGCATCCTCCAGCCTTTGTAAGTAATCTTCCAGAGTTTTCGTGTCTGAAAAGGCTGTTCCGTAAATACGCTGTAGCATCTTATTCTTTTCGTCCCCACGCCAATATGCTCCAGCAAGGTTAGTCAACTTAAATGCCCTTATCTTACCAGTGGAAGGTAGGTGGGGGCCCCTACATAAATCTATAAAGTCATCCTGAATATAAACAGAAACGAACTCGTCTGAGATTTCTTCAAGGAGTTCCACCTTATAGGTTTCCCCTTGGTTCTTAAACATTTCTATAGCTTCCTCTTTGGGGATTTCCTTTCTTGTGATAGGCAAATCCTGGCCTATAATCTCCTGCATCTTAGACTCAATCTTGGCAAGGTCATGGGGGGAAAAGTTCTCTCCATAGTCAAAGTCATAATAAAATCCATTGTCAATGGTAGGACCAATGGTAATCTTTACCCCTTTGTAAAGTTTTTTAACTGCCTGAGCCATTACATGGGATGCACTATGCCTTATGATATCCAGTCCCATTTCAGAATCAGGGGTTATAAACTCTAGATTTGCATCTTCGAGTAAAGGGGAACTCATGTCAACAAGCTTTTCGTTAACCTTCCCTGCTATATAGTCTTTTCCAGAACCGTCATCGACACTCTTTACTATTTGGAAAAGGGTAGTGTTCTTAGAAAAACTACTTGAAGATCCATCTGGAAATTTAACCGTTATTTTTCCCATATCAGCCACTTTACCTCGTCAGAAATAGTGTCCTGCTGGAATTTCTAACCGGGGTTACTCTCCAATATGTTCCCTATACATCCAGTTAAAAGAAAGGGCATCACAAACAAGACTCTATTGAGAGCTTTGAAAAAGTATCCCTTTTCGCTTCAGCATACATTTTTTGACCCATCTAAGCTCGTAAATCGTAAGTCGCAAGTCGTAAATAAAATAAATAAAAGGTATAACACCCATTCACGATTTACGACTTCCGGTTTTTGACGATGTTCGCTCTCAGGGGACTTCTTCAAAGCTCTCGGCAGGCTGTGCAAAGGTCTTATTATGATGCCCTTTTAACGACCATTATGAGAATAGGGATACTTAATCAATCTCACATAAAATGGTAGGCACGGGCGGTTTCGAACCGCCGACTTCTACCGCGTCAAGGTAGCGCTCTCCCCCTGAGCTACGTGCCTATTTTAAGCATTGTATTTTCTATCAATAATCTATTTTTGTCAAGGAAATTATTTACTTACTTTGAACTTATAAGTAACGTGGCATCTGCTATACTTCTCAATGTGGTACCTTGGTTTGGATGGATAAGATATCCTTTGATAAGACAGAAAGGAGGCGTAAATACTACAAATCCCATAATAAATAAGGAACGTAATCAATTTTTCTTATTGTCATCACCTTCTTTCTCTGTTAACATCATATTCAATCTGTTTTCAGGGTTAAATTTCATAAAACTCACTGACTATTTTTTGATTATAACGTGGAGGTTTCAGGTGGGACCAATTCTTATGCTTTTCAAGAATCCAGGGGCTTTTTTTCTTTTGATGATTCCTCTTTTATATTCTGTAATAATCCATGAGGTTGCCCATGGCTGGGTAGCGGAGAAAATGGGGGATACAACCGCCAGATGGCTGGGAAGAATAACCCTTAACCCGATTAAACACTTAGACCCCATCGGCACACTGATGCTTCTCCTCTTTGGTTTTGGGTGGGCTAAACCAGTCCCTGTAAACTTCTCAAATCTGAGGGACTATCGTAAAGGTATGATTCTGGTATCTGCCGCCGGTATCACTGCAAATATTACTCTGGCATTCTTGGCACTTTTGATCATGAGGATGAATATCTTTTCTCCCTGGGGGATAATGACAGACATATTATCAGTTCTTGCCAGGATAAATATGATTTTGGCGGCCTTTAATCTGATACCCATCCCTCCTTTAGATGGCTCTAAGATACTGATGGGTTTTGTTTCCAATAGAGCTCAATACCAACTGATGCAATTAGAACCATACGGGATGTTTATCATCATAGGTCTGCTCTTCTTCGGCTTGTTAAATCCGCTGATCACATTCTTTGAACAGATAATCGTAACTATTATAAATTTGATTCTGTAGTTGTGTTAGCTATCCGTTCTTTCAGGACGAATTACTTAGGGCAAAAACAAAAAAGGAGGGCACCTATGGCAGTGGAGTTTAAAAAAATTAAGAATACGGTTTCTATTCTGAATCCGATGAATGCATTTAAAGAGGACAGACAGCATACTGAGATACGTTTTGACCCGTTAACAGGCGTGAAGAGGCTTTTCAATATGGGTTTAATAGAAAAAGCGAAAATGTTCTATCAGCCTGTCGATGAAACCCTGATAGAAACGATAGCAAATAAGACAAAAGAAACCTGTATCTTCTGCCCCCAAAACCTGGAAAAGGTAACACCAAAGTTTCCGCCGGACATCTTACCTGAAGGAAGATTTAGGAAGGGGGATTCGTGGGTATTCCCAAATCTCTTTCTGGTTTATGAAATCATGGCTATAGGCGTTATTGGTAAAGAACACTTTTTAAGGATTGATGAATTCTCCCCGGAGATATTAAAGAACTGCTTTAGCACGATTATTGATTTCCTTAGGACAGTAAATAGCAGAAAGCCAGAACTTAAATATGCCATCTTTGGGATGAACTATCTTCCGCCTGCTGCATCATCTCAGGTCCACCCTCATAACCAGATTTACATGAGCAAAAATCCCTTTTATTATGTAGACTGGATGATGAGAGAAAGTAAGACCTATCTTGACAAAAAGTCTAAAAACTTCTGGGATGATCTCATAGAAACAGAGAAAGAACTGGGGGAAAGGTATGTGGGTAAAACAGGAAATGTGGAGTGGATAGCCTCATTTGCCCCCATGGCAAGCAATGAATTTATAGGAATAGTACCTGGAAAGTCAAATTATTTTGAATATGATGATAAAGACCTGGATGGTATCGCCGAAGGGTTGAGCAAGATTCTTTGCTTCTATAAAAAGGACCTACAAATGGAGTCTTTTAATTATATCTTATACTCGGGTCCATTGGGAGGCAAAAGTGATAGCTTTCAGGCAAGCGTAAAGATAGCCACAAGACCTAACTTTAATGGTAATTATATTAATGACATCCATTTTGCACCGCTTTTTAACATGGAAAATTGGTTTGCTAATCCACCGGAGTATATTGCCGGCCGGCTAAGGGACTATTTTTAACATAACGTAAGGTTCCCTGACATATCTTTGGAGAGTTTTCTTCTTTTGTTTGCCATAGATGCAGCAAGAGTAATGGCTTTCTTTAAACTCTCCGGATTAGCCTTTCCTGTGCCTGCTATATCGTATGCAGTCCCATGATCTACAGATGTCCTGATTATGGGCAATCCGAGGGTTACATTGACAGCGTTTTGAAAACTCAACAATTTCAAAGGGATAAGCCCCTGATCATGGTACATACATACAACGACATCATAGTCTCCTCGGGAAGCATAGTAAAAAAGGGTATCAGAAGGAAGCGGTCCTATGGCATGGATTCCTGCATCCTTAGCTCTATTGATTGCAGGAGCGATTATTCTATCTTCCTCATCCCCAAACATTCCGCCTTCCCCTGCATGGGGGTTCAAAGAAGCCACAGCTATCCTGGGCTTTGATATGGCAAAATACTCCTTAAGGGAATTGTTTGTTACCTTGATAATGGTGAATATCCTTTGAGTATTTAAGAGGGCTGCCACATCTTTTAATCTGCAATGGGTTGTTACCAGGGCAACTCTTAACTTTTCCCCTGTAAGCATCATAACATAGTCTTTCGTATGGGTTAATTCAGCAAAGAGTTCGGTGTGCCCTGCATAGGCATAACCTGCCCTGTTTATCACCTCTTTGTTTATGGGTGCAGTGGTTATGGCTTCAGTCTCTCCCTCCAGTGCCAGTTTGGTTCCTGCCTTTATGTAGCCCACAACGGCTTTGCCAAATCTTTCGTCCGGTTTCCCCCAAGCTACTGCACTGGCATCAAGATTGGAAAGGTTGAGCACGTTTATCGCTCCAACTTCATATCTCCCACTTCTTATGTCCTTAGCAACGTTTACTTTAATCTCCAGTCCGAGAATCTGAGCGGCCTTTGCTATTATTCCTTGATCACCGAGTACAAGGGGTCTGCAGATTTTGAAAATCTGCGGATCAGAGAGGGCTTTTACGATTATTTCAGGGCCTACCCCTGCAGGGTCTCCCATGGTAATTCCGATTACAGGAAGTTCCATATTCTCTCTTTCCTTACATGGTTATTTATTTTCAGAGCGAGTTGATCCCATCTCACAGTTTCACTTTAACAAAAGACCTCTTTCTTAACCCCTCAAACCATTCTTTAAATTCCTTCTCCACCTTTTTTGCATAAATGGTGTCTTTTATTTCATCCTTAACCTCTTCAAAGGGTCTAACCCCTTTTTCTTTTCTGTCCATAAGCTTAACTATGTGAAGGCCTAAACCGCTTCTGATTATGTCACTAACCTCTCCAACTTTAAGACTAAAGACAACCTTTTCTAAAAATGGTGTTACTTCCCCCTGCTTAAACCATCCCATGTCACCACCTGAATCCGATGAAGTGTCCTGAGAATACATTTTAGCCAGCTTTCCGAAGTCCTCCTTATTGCTTAACTTTACTAATAAATCTCTGGCTTTTTCATAGGCGTCTTTTATTTTTGCTTCATCCGCGTTTGGGGGAACCGGAAGAAGTATATGTTGAATCCTTACCTCTGTTACTATCTTAAAAAAATCCATATTCTCGGTGTAATACTTTTTTAGTTCATCTTCATTCACCACCACCCTGGATTTAATTTCGCGATTTACGAGCATCATCTTCTCCATCCCCCGTCTGATCTGCTCTTTATACTTTTCAAGACTCAGCCCCTTTGATTCCAACTTTTCGACCAATTCTTTCCTTGAGATAGAGTTTTCTTTCTGTATATTCTCCAGGGCATTATCTATCTCCTTTTCAGATACAACTATCCCCATCTTCTTTGTTTCCTGTTCTATTAGCTTGTTATCAATAAGCCGATCCAGCACTTTCCTTTTAATTTCGGCTGGATCTTTTTCTGCTCCATCAAAATTTATTGTGCCCTCAGTATCCTTTAATACGAAACTTACCGCTTCGTTCAACTCTGTAAGGGTAATAACATCGCCATTAACTATGGCAACCACCTTGTCAATGGTCTCTGCGGCTGCTTTAAGGTTTAAGCAAGAAATACTAAAGGAGAGGATAAAAAACAGGATTAGAATCTGTTTTTTTGCAAGGTTCATCATACCTCCATCTGGGATAGTGGCTTAAGTTGATTAAGCAAGACAAAGCTATCACGTGATAACGATTATTTCAATACGTTTTTAATCTCATCTAAAATACTTTTCCAGTTATCATTATTGAAGGGGATACTTAGCTTTAAATCAGGAGAAAATCTATATCTTTTCCCGTCACTGACGATGAGTTGGAGGATCTTTTCAAGAGATGCTTCAGCACTGGGATCAAATGACAAAATGATTTCCCTTCCATTGTAATCGGCACTGGTAATAAGAAATCCTTTAAGCAGAATTTTAATCCTTACCACTTCAAGTAGATTTTCGACCAGGGGGGGTATTTCCCCAAATCTGTCAGTAACCTCTCTCCTCATCTCTCCTAGTTCCTCATCCGAGCTGATAGATGTAAGTCTCTTATAAACCATCAACCGTTGATTGGTATCACTGATATAGTCTTCAGGGATGTAGGCAGGAATCTTAATGTTGATCTCCGGTTGAATCTCATAGATAACCTCTTCCCCCTTAAGTTCTTTAATGGTTCTTTCCAGTAATTCATTGTACATATCATAGCCAACGGTAGCAATATGCCCGGATTGAGAGTTTCCCAGAATGTTTCCTGCACCTCTTATTTCCAGGTCATGAGTTGCCAGTCTGAATCCGGAACCCAATTCAGTGAGTTCGGAGAGAGCCTTTACCCGCTTCAACGCGTTACTCGACATGAGATATTTCCCTGGTACCAGCAAATAAGCATAGGCCTGTTCTTTTGCCCTTCCTACCCTCCCTCGAAGTTGGTACATTTGGGCTAAACCCAATCTATCGGCACGATTTATGATAATCGTATTTGCTGAGGGAAAATCCAGCCCTGATTCGATTATGGTAGTACAAACCAAAAGGTTGATTTCTTTATTGATAAAGGAAAGCATTACTTTTTCCAGGTCCCTCTCTACCATCTGCCCGTGAGCAACACCAACCCTGGCTTCGGGAACCAATTTTCTCAGATACCTTACCATTGCAGGTATACTTTCTACCCTATTATGGACAAAGAATACCTGTCCTTCCCTCTCAATTTCTCTAAGTACTGACCTTCTGATGATATCGTCGTCGAATTTAGCAATATAGGTCTTGATGGCCAGACGATCCTCGGGCGGTGTGTTAATTACACTTAAATCTCTGACTCCCATCATAGACATATAAAGGGTCCTTGGGATAGGGGTAGCTGTCATGGTAATAACATCCACTAATTTTTTCAGTTTCTTTAGCTTTTCTTTATGGGAAACACCAAATCGGTGTTCCTCATCTATAACCAACAACCCCAGATTCTTGAAGCTCACGTCATTTTGAAGCAAACGGTGGGTTCCAATTACAATATCGATCTCTCCATCTTTTAGCTTATTGAGAACAGTCTTTTGTTCCTGACGGCTTCTGAACCTGCTAAGCATATCTATAAATACAGGATATGGTTTGAGCCTCTGTGCGAAGGTTTGATAATGCTGCTGAGCCAGCACAGTGGTTGGAACCAATACTGCCACCTGTTTTCCATCCATTGCCGCTTTGAATGATGCCCTGAGGGCTACTTCAGTCTTACCAAAACCCACATCACCGCATATGAGTCTTTCCATAGGCCTTTCGTCTTCCATGTCTCTCATCACACTTTCAATAGCCTCCAACTGATCCGGAGTCTCCTCATATTGGAAAGCAGCTTCAAACTCTCTGTAATAATGATCCTTTTTTGAGAAGGCAAACCCCTTTTGCACATTTCTTAATGCATATAACTTTAAAAGATCTTCCGCCATCTCTTTAATGGATTCTTTAACTTTTTTCTTTTTGTTTTCCCAAGAACGTCCTCCCAGTTTATCCAATTTGGGGGAGTGTCCTTTAACCCCCAGGTACTTTTGGAGGAGATTTAATCTGCTAACCGGAAGATAGAGTTTATCTCCATCCATATATTCCAAGAGGAGATAGTCATTCTCTGTTCCATCTACGTCAAGCTTTCTCAATCCAAGGTATAATCCCACTCCATGGTCTACATGGACTACATAGTCATCTACTTTGAGATCACCAAAGGTCGATATTCTATAATCATCCTCAAGCCTGGCTTTATGATGTCGCCTTTTTCTTTCACCAAATATCTCTTCCTCCGTTACTATTATAATTTTTGTGTGTGGCCAACGGAACCCTGATAGAAGACTACCAACCTGAATCCTCATCCTCGGCACTGATCCAGGCAGATTGACTTCATTTATCTGGGATTGAAAGGATGTTCCCAGATCAAGCCCAAAGGGAAGATTATAGTCTTTTAAGATTTCGAAGAGTCTCTTAGCCTGAGAATCTGTATGGCATATTAGAAAGATCTGACAGCTATCCTCCAGCCAAATTCTAATATTTTCTACAAAAACACCGAGTATTCCTTCATCCGATCTTAAGTGTATGGACTCTTTTCTTATGTCTTCATTTCCTTCTGTATAAAACTCAATGAAAGTCTCATCGGGCTGCTGAATATCAAATCTCTCCAGCAACACAACCTGGAATCTTTCGAGGTTCGAGTTAATCTCATGCGGAGTTAGGTATAATTCGCAAACTTCAGGATAGAATTCTTTTCGCTTGAGGGTTCTTTTATGGCATTCCTCTATCTCATCCCGGTATTTTTGTTCCTCTCTTTCTATGTCCCATCTCTCACTCATCATTAAAATGGCATCTTGGGGTAGGTAATCGAAGAAGGTATCCAGTTTCGGATAGAAAAAAGGAAGGGAAAAGTCAGCATAATCGATAGTCGTACTATTTAAGCTAATCTCCCTGAAAGGTAGAATCGTAGCTTTTTCTAAAGAATTTAATGAGCGTTGAGATATCACGTCAAAGTGCCTGATGGATTCTATCTCATCTCCAAAAAACTCCAGTCTGATAGGATTTTCAAAAAGGGGAGGAAAGATATCAACGATGCCCCCACGAACACTGTATTCTCCCTTGGCATCAACCACATTAACATGGGTGTAACCACCTTCAGCCATTTTTTCGATCAGTCTGTCTCGATTAATCTCCTGTCCATTATATATCTGCTCTGCAGCATTCTCGATAATACCCTTAGCTACCACCCTTTGCATTAATGCAGAAAGAGTAGTAATGATAATAGATCCAAAACCCATCGTCGTAAGAGAGTACAAAACCTCCAGTCTCTTACATGTAATGTCTGGTGAGGTGGCGAGAGTATCGAATGGAAAGGTATCCCACGGAGGGTATAGAAGGCATTTAAACTGTTCTGGTGAAGAATTGGAATCTTCTTCACCTAAAAAAAACGTTAAATCATTATAAAAAACCTGGGCATCTGTCATAGTCGGAGCAATTATGACAAAAACCCTGTTCAACTTTTCTTTCAGAAGGTACGTAAGAAATGCCTTGGAAGATCCTTTTAACCCAGAGGCCCATATTTTTCTTTTTCTGTCATCTATAGCCCTTAATAATTTGGATATAGCCGGCTCTTCATAAAATACCCTTTCAGCAGATAAATTCACATCCTGCATCTAACCTTAACCCCTAAAACCCTTTATTCCGAAACCTTACCACCTTCTTCATCCTTCGATAACAGTAACTATTCAGGTAGGCACAAAGGCACAGAGCACCAAAGGCACAAAGTAGGTAAAAGCAAAGAAACGACCCTGCTCTGCTTTGTGCCTATGTGCCTTTGCCACTTTGTGCCTGAGAAGTTACCGATAACAGAACCTCTATTTGCCTGTTGGCTTCTTTGATCCTCTCCGCCAATGTTCTCAGTATCTTCATAGCAATATCCGAGTTTGCCTGAATCAACGCCTCAAAGGTCTCAGGGTTAATAACCAGCACCTCACTGTCCTCAATTACCTCTGCCGTTGCTGAACGAGGGCCATCGGTTAGTATTGCCATCTCTCCAAAAAAATCTCCACTGGATATTATAGCCAGAGTTTTATCTGCACCTCCTGTTTTTTTTGTTATCCTTACTTTCCCGGATTGGATAATGTACATCTCTTTCCCGGATTCCGATTCCCTAAAAAGGAAGGTCCCTTTAGGAAAACTTCTCCCAAATTTTCGGAACAGTTGATCTTGCAGATTGGTCTTTTTGTCTTTCATAATCCCTTATATGAATGCCTTCTTTAACAGGGTAACGTCCCTTCTATAATATGCTGAAACCAGTTCAGCACAGAACAGTAGAATGCACGAAGAGTAAAATACCCATAATACTAAAATTATCATAGCTTCAAGCGATCCATAAACTATCCCATAATTGGGATTTCTGGCTAGATACCATGCTAATATGTATTTGGCAAACTCCCATAGGAAGGCATATAAGCTTCCTCCAACCATACAGTGCTTAAGCGGAATATTGGTATTGGGAATAACTTTAAATAGCAAGATAAAGGCAGAAGCTATTAGCAAAAATGGGAATACGTACCTGACAAGTACACTACCGGCAAAAAGGATATGCAGGTCAGCTCCAAATACAATAAAGGTATCTACCTTTTCTAAAGCCTTTCCTAATGTGGTTATTAGTATTGAAGTGGTCAGGATAACACAGCCAACGGGTATCATTGTAAGTGCCAATAGTTTTGAATAAAAAAAGTGCCTCTTCTTCTTTACTTTGAATATAGTATTCAATGCAAACTCCAGTGAGGTGAATATCAGGCTGGCTGTCCAAATTAGAGACAGTACTCCAACCCAACCCAGCACTTCACTTTTATTCATTATCCTTTTTGTCTCCTCGAAAACCATCGTGTCTATTTGCGGAATAAGCTCTCTGGTAAAAGACACAGCAGCCCTGTATACCTCTTCCGAGGAACCAAGTATATATCCCGTCAATGATAAGAGCAGAAAAAAGAAAGGAATCAAGGATAGGATTGAATAGAAGGCTATGGCAGCCGACAGATTCAATCCCCCGTTCAGTCTGTAAGATCGAAAGGATTCGATAATTATATCCCAGAAGCTTCTAGAATAATAAATAATATCGCTCTTAAACATACTCCTATTCCATTAGAACCTGGTCTCGGGGGATGGCCAGCATCCTATCAAGGGCTTCCTTAGCTGGGATTCTTGTTCTTTCTGGGACATTTACTACATTCTTCATCTCTACTATGGCATTTAAAACACTCTCCAACGTGGTTAATTTCATGTTTGGACAGATCAAGCTTTTAGAGGCAAGAATGAATCTCTTCTCAGGGTTATCTTTTTTTAATCGGTACAGTATCCCCTTCTCAGTGCCTATTATGAACTCTTCATTGTCTGTCTTTTTAGCATATTCATACATACCTGAGGTACTGCAAATATGATCTGCCAGTTCAAGTACATCAGGCCTGCATTCTGGATGAGCCACAAACAGGGCACTGGGGTGTTTTGCTTTAACCTCCAACACCTCCTGCACCTTCAGCCGATCATGGGTAGGGCAATAGCCTTCCCACCAAAGAACCTTTTTGTCGGTAAACCTTGATACGTATTTTGCCAGGTTCTTATCAGGGGTCATCAATACTGTGTCACTTTTTACAGAGTTCACCACACGGACAGCATTAGCGGACGTGCAGCAGATATCACTTTCGGCCTTTACCTCAGCCGACGAATTGACATAGGTAACAACGGCAGCTTCAGGGTTTTCTCTCCTTTTAGCTACAAGAATATCGGCAGAAATCATATCTGCCATGGGACATCCTGCATCAAGTCTGGGAAGGATTACTGTTTTGTCAGGAGATAGAATAGAAGCGCTTTCAGCCATAAAATGGACACCACAGAAGATTATAATATCACAATCCGTTTTGGCAGCTTCTATACTTAAGCCCAGAGAATCACCAGTAAAATCAGCCAGTTCTTGAATTTCATCCCTTTGATAATTATGTGCCAGCAAGATACCGTTTTTTTCTTTTAAGAGTCGTTTTACCTCTCTTTGCAGCTCAATATTTTCCAACCTACCCCCTCTATTTATCTGTGGTCCATCATCAGGATTAGTGTGGTATTCTGAAATCAAGTTAAGTGCCTAAAGTTATTTAAAATGGAAATTCCTGTACCTTCAAGTTAAAGCTATCTTAAATACGGGCTTTTGTCAATTCAAAAACTCCGAAGCCCTGGATAAGGAGTCCTGTCTTAATCAGTTCTACTGACTTCCCCCTCTTTTCGAGAGACAGTGTCCAAATGTTTTTTCTTTTAAAACACAAGATTCTGTGATATATATACTTGGCAGAGCCATAAGGATAGGTCAAGGATTCGAGTGAAATAAATAGAAGGCGCGTAGGACGCTAGAGTTTAGGAGGCTTCAGTGTCTGGACATTCAAAATGGAGTACCATCAAACGCAAGAAGGGTAAAGAGGATGCGAAGAGGGGAAGGATATTTACAAAATTTATAAGGGAAATAAGTGTCGCCGCCAAAACCGGAGGAGGTGACCCCGAAGGGAACCCTCGTTTGAGAACTGCCATTGCCAATGCTAAAACTCAGAATATGCCTACAGAAAACATAGAGAGAGCTATTAAACGAGGCACAGGGGAGCTGGAAGGCGTCAGTTATGAAGAGTTTACATACGAGGGATACGGCCCTGGAGGGGCTGCTGTGCTGGTAGATATATTGACTGACAACAAAAATAGGACAGTAGCAGATATAAGGCATGCCTTCTCCAAGAATAACGGGAACCTGGCAGAAACAGGGAGTGTCGCATGGGTCTTCGATAAAAAAGGGATAATAGTATTCGACAAAAACAAGGTAGAAGAAGACAAACTGATAGATTTAGCCCTTGAAGCCGGTGCAGAGGACGTGCGAGAAGGAGAAAACGAGTATGATGTCATAACGGCACCAGGAGACTTTGAAAAAGTGAAAGAGGCCATTGATAAGGCAAACTTGAATTATGAACTGGCCGAGATCAGTATGGTTCCAAAGAATACAGTTAAGTTGGATGAGAAAAATGCCCAACAGATACTCAGGCTTATGGAAATGCTGGAAGAAAGTGATGACGTTCAAAGGGTTTACTCCAACTTTGATATCCCAGATGAGATTATGGAAAAGTTAAGTACTTCTTAGTTCCTGACCCCTTTCCTAATTTCAAGTAGTGGAATGTCCCTTTAATACCTTTACTATGAATTACTATAAATATTCCCTCCCCCTTGATGGGGGAGGGGCAGGGTGGGGGTGAAGAATCGCTATGTTGCCCCCTCCCCTTAATCCCCTCCCAC
>Ga0210056_1000337_pt1 | contig 37011 bp, 37 predicted proteins | sample CryGeyCG2014_080_2_FD_183965 | JGI IMG/M metagenome (GOLD analysis project Ga0210056, IMG submission 183965) | Groundwater microbial communities from aquifer - Crystal Geyser CG07_land_8/20/14_0.80 (SPAdes) (version 2) | ecosystem: Environmental > Aquatic > Deep subsurface > Groundwater | place...
ATGCAGGGCGGAGATTAGAAATAGATATTGTTGGGTGCAGAAAACCCATAGTCATATGCGTGGACTGCAAACATTGGCATCGCGGATTGCACCCTTCTGCGTTAAAGAGAATTGTTGAGGAACAAGTGGAAAGAACATCCGCTCTAGCTGAATCACTGCCAAGCTTTTTCGGCAGAATTGAATGTGCTTCTTGGGATAACGTGAAGCTTGTTCCAGCAGTTTTATCGCTTGTCACAGGAAGATTCAAATTTTACGATAATGTGCCCATCGTTGCTGTGCTTCAATTGCAAGATTTTCTAAGTCAACTGCCAGCCTACGCTGACTCGCTAAAACATTTTACTAAACCTTAGCAAATAATTCATCATTTAGTCATGATCTGAGGGGAGCAATTAATGGATAAGCTATTAGTGTAGCTTTAAATTATTGGGAATTGTAAAGGGAAAACAGCGTGAACAGATATTTGCCTGTAAATCGGATAGAATTCGCCGTAACTTATCTTTGCAATTCAAAATGTAGACATTGCCAATTAGGTGAAGAAGAGGAAAGAAAAAAGTTCCCCAGCCACGTTGATAAAGACATAGCGGTAGAAATTGTAAGAAAGGTTGGCAAAAAATACAATCCAAAATCGATTATGACTTTTGGTGGCGAGCCTTTATTATATCCTGAAATTGTGTGTGCCATTCACAAAGAAGCAATGAAAGTGGGAATTCCTGTTCGAGACATTATTACAAATGGTTTCTGGTCGAGAAAAACAATAGAAATACAAGAAATAGCCGAAAAACTAGTAAAATCTGGCGTGAATGAAGCCACCATTTCTGTTGATTGCTTTCATCAAGAATTCATTCCACTTGAAATCGTTAAAAAGGCTGCAAAATCACTTCTAAAAGCAGGAATAGCACACATATCGTGGGATCCATGTTGGGTCGTGTTTAAAGACCACGATAACCCGTATAATCGGAAGACCAAAGCTATTTTGGAGCAACTCAAAGATCTACCAGTAGAAGATGGTGAAGGAAATAATGCTCAACCAGAAGGAAGAGCCACAAAATGGCTAAAAGATTTCCTTCCGCCAAGAATAAAAAGTCCGAAAGAAAAATGTGGCGACGTACCATATACGGAAGAGCTTGATTCGGTTAAAACAATATATGTAGAGCCTGATGGAAAAATTGCTGTTTGCAAGGATTTCTACATAGGAAACGCTTCTGAAACAGACATTATCGACATCATAGAAAATTATGATCCATTCAAGATACCTGAAGCAAAGGCAATAATTGAAAATGGCATGGAAGGATTGATAAATTGGGCAAGGACAAAGGGCGTGGAGCCCGACTCAACTGGATATTACAATGTTTGTCACATGTGTATTGATATTCGAAAAAGGGTAAACATGGCATGAACCCATTTTCCGTTTAAGTTATAATTTCTAGAATTGGTTTCTTTGCAAATCTTATGGCAGGATATAGGCTGAAGATGAATGTTGCAGCCAAAGCCGTCAGCAGCCACCCACTAATTTCAACAACAGTAAAACCTGTAATAAGGGGTTCTGGAACCAAAATTAGTAAAGTGACAATTATTCCAAACGCAATTCCAGCGGCACAACTTGAAAGCAAAACTACAAGACTCTGTCCCGAAACAATCTTAACAATAGTCTTAGGATTGGCTCCTAAAGCCCTTAAAACACCAAATTCTTGACGCTGGTCAGTAATGGTGAGCATAACATAGGCTATTAGGCATAAAGATGCTGAAAATAAGGAGATTAGAGGCAAAAACATTATTGTAGACCAGATATAGCCGAGAAAGCTGAGATTCTTGTCCAATACTTCATTAAGGTCAAAAACCTCAAACTCCGAGTTTAAACCTTTAACTTCCGCTCGTATATGGTTTAAAACTGCTGTGCGATTAACTGAAGGATTTGTTCTAACCATTACAATGTTTGGTTTTGACACACCAGTAATGTTTTGCAAATTTTCTAGCGGCACATATGTGACATTTCCGTTGTTAATCGGATCTAAACAAACACCAACTATATCGAAAGCCTCACCGCGCAGGCTTATGCTTTGATTTAGGGGCACTGTAAACATTCCCAGAGCTAAAGAGTCTCCGATTACGGCTTCCCATGATTGGTTTTCTTTCAAAAATTCTCCTTCTAACAAACTTTCACTTAACACCTTCTCAGGTTCAACACCGATAACCAGCGAATTACCTTCGTGACTGTCACCAACCACCGTATATGTATCTGCTGTCCCTGGGGCGATTTCAATGCCCTCAAGTTCCTTCACCTGCATTTCCAAGACTAAACGTGGGTCAATGCCGCTAATATTCGAGGACATTGAACTAAGTCGGTCGAGGATGTCTTCTGATATTGAATACTTTGCATCAGTATAGTTGATGGGTGCAGTCTCGTTTGCTACGTAGAATTTTGATAACAACAGCTTGTATTGGTTGCACATGTCTTGATGCGCTATTAAAACGATGTCTTCTCCAACGGCTTTTTCAATCCAGCTTTTCGTGGTTTGGTCTGCGATTATTCCTCCTGCAATGCCTACGGTTGCTAATAAGAAAACCGCTACTAGGCATATGATAATTCTGATTGTTGCTGATTTATGGCGGAAAAGGCTCCTTAAGGCTAGTTTCATTGTTAAACCTGATTTTGAAGTAACCCTAAATCCGGACTCTTTGCTTACTCCGAAGTGATATGACGGTGAAAGTGCCTTTGCCGGCGCAACCTTGGTAGTGTCAAGAATTGGTTTTGCTCCAAAAATTAATGCCAGTGCAAAGAACAGTCCAAAAACTAGAAGAACAAGCCAAAAATTAACTGATTTTTGCGAGATTTGAAAACCAAAACTGCTGAACAAGCTGGTTGAGGCAAAATCTGCCAATATCCCCAAAACCACACCAAGAAAACAGCCAACAACCGTTACTACTAGAAGCTCTGTCATGAAATAGCCGAAAATCACGTCGTTTGGGCATCCGGCTGCTCTCATTAACCCAATATCCCTAACCCTTTGAGACATCATTACAAAAACCATGAAAGACATGATTACTGCACCAACAACAAAAATCAAAAGCCCAGTGAATATTATGAAGCGGGAAAAAAGCGTTGAAAAACCAGCGGTGAGCTTACCTTCAGCCATTAATGAGATTCCGAACCCTATTTTTTCGCTGAAAAGAAGTAGAAAAAGCGTTGAAGCCACACATAACGTTAAGCTAATAACAATTAGACTTGTTTGAAGTTTTCTGCGCAACAAATCGTTCATTGGGAAAGAGGTCTCACTCATTCAGGCTTACCAGCTTTCCATCTTCCAAATACAATTTTTGACTGCTAACTGGATTATCCGCTCATCATGCGTGGCAACAATGACGGTTTTTCCGTCGCCCTTTAGTTTCTGAAGTATCTGAACGATTTTCAAGCTTGTTTTTGTGTCTAAATTTCCAGTCGGTTCATCAACAAGAAGAAATGGGGGGTCATTCGCTAATGCGCGAGCAAAGGCTACGCGTTGTTGTTCTCCACCGCTGAGTTGAAAAGGAAAGTGCTCTGCCCTATGCTGTACACCAACAATTTCCAACAATTTCTCAACCCGCTCTTTTATGTAATTTTCTGGCTTTCGAGCCCATTCCATTGGAAAGGCGATATTTTCAGCCACAGTCAACGTAGACACAAGATTGTAGGATTGGAAGACGAAGCCAACTTTGCTACATCGGAAACTTGCCAAAAAATCTTCATCTTTAACGCTTAAATCATTTCCAAAAACGACAATCTTTCCACTTGTGGGTTTATCGATGCTGCCAATAATGTTTAAAAGTGTTGTTTTTCCAGAACCAGAAGGACCACTTATAACAGTAAACTCACCTTTCCCAACTTTAAGGTTAACGCCTTTTAAGACTTCAACTTTAGCGTCGCCTATTTCATAGGTCTTGCATAGATCGGAGGCTAAGACCACTGTTTTATCAGCTTTCATAGTTGCTAGCTTCCCTTTTTCAAATCAAAATCTCCTCTGTCCCGCTTTAAAATTCTGATTTTCTCAGGGACTTTGCTAATGAGTGCTAAAACTGTGTTTGCGAGTGTGTCACCACTTTCTTCCACCAGAATTTTTTTGAGAACACCAGAAACTGGCGCCTTTAAGTTACAGGGCACGTTTTCAGACGTCACTTCCAATAAAGGCTCGCCCTTCTTGACGACATCGCCTTCCTTTTTATACCATTTGCTAATGTTGCCCATCTTGCTGAGTTTGGGCATGACCACTTTCTTTTCCCAATCCTTCCAGCTAATTTCTTTGAAAACCCATCTCTTGCCCAAATGTGCGCCAAGCACAGCATGTTTGTACTGTTTTTCCATGGGAATAAATTCGTGTAGAAATCTGAAAAGTTTTTCGATTTGCTGTTTTGGAAAGTAAGCGTAATATCTAGCGTTTTTAACCTCAAAGGCGTAAACATGCAAATCTTTTCTTGCAATAACGTCGGGCAAGGGGTTGAGGCTTGGGTTGCTGACTGGAACACGCACTGCGTTGTATCCATTTTTAGTCAGAAGTTTTACAAGGGCGCTTTCGCTGTAAAAACCTCTTTTACGCCATCGGCGAATTTCAGCCTTGTCAACTTCCCTAACCATTAATGATTCTCCTAGTCCAGAGGCTTTTAGAATTAAACTCGATCGATTTTCTTTAAACCTAGAAAGTTTTAGAGTTTTCTATGCTTATAAGTTTGAATCGGAACCTTAAGGGTTGGCTTCTCAACCAAGCATTCTTTCAAATAGTCGTCTAAAGTGGCTGCTGGCACAACCTCTATTTTATAGTCTCTAGCATCAATGGAATGTTCAAAATTCTTTTGAGGAATAACCACTTTCTTGAAGCCCCAAGCCTCAGCAGCCTTAATCTTCTCATAGACGCCGCCCACAGCGGTTATTTGAATAGAATCGCCAACGCCTAGGTTTATTTCTCCAGTAACAGCCACATCCTGCTTTATCGGTTTGCCCTCAATAAGTGAGCATAAAAGTATGGTCATCGATACGCCTGCTGAGGGGCCGTCGACACCATAAGATTGGGCGAAATCAATGTGCGTCAAATAGTCCTGTGATATGTCTATTCCATATTTTTGTAGGATTACGCTTCTAACTTTGGCTATGCTGTCTGAAATGAAGCTTTGACCCTTGGCCACACCAGTCACTTTATAGTAACCTTTGAATGAGTAGTTTCTTGGAAGTTCGCTTCTCTTGGACATGTGGGCGTTTACGCATAAGACGTTTCCAGTCATTTCTCCACTGTAGGGATCACGGACAACAGCTAAACCATAAATTTGTCCAAGCTTAACGCCCTTTGGCGTTATTTCCAAGAGTTTACCCCTTTCGCTAATTTCATGCTCCAGGATTTGTCTTTGGATTGTTTTGCAGTGATTTTCTATGGCTTCTCGAACGTGCCGCTTTTCAACAACTTTGCATCCTTCGTTCATTGCGAGGATTGCGGCTGTTTTAATAATTGAAATCAACGGTCTAAACTTCGTTGTTAAAGCATCTTTTTTGTCGCTTCTCCGTCTGCCCTCTTCCACTATTTCTTCGCATGCTTCTCTATTGAAGGGGACAAGGTTGAAACGTTTAACTTCTTGACCTATGAACTGCACATATTTACGCCTGTTTTCCACAGTGTTAGGCATGTCATTATTCATTCTAACAACTTTGCCATAACCGTAAATGCGGTCCATGAGGGCTGGGTGAATTTGGCCTATGCTGTCAAAGTTTCCGGCACCTACAAGGAATGTTATGGCTGGCGCTGGCTCTGTTGAGACAGCCATTGCTGCTGTGTCTCCACCGTGCCATCTGCCCCTCAAAGTAATAGGCAATTGTCCGTCTTCAAGCACTGTTAAAAGCGTCACAGCCTCGTCCTGGTCGAGATTCTTTATTTCATCAATGTATAAGATTCCCAATGATGCTCTGTGAGCGTCTCCGGCGCTAACCCTTTGGTGTTCTGGAGTGCCTAATCCGCCGGTCTGATATGGGTCCCAGGCTATTGAACCGAAAAGTTGAGCACTTCTATGTCCGGTTGCATCTACGAAAGGCGCGTGTCCAGAACTGTTGTCAACTACTAGTTTTGGTGCATCTGTTTGCTGGGCGCCTCCGATGCCTTTTAGGTTTCCTAAACCGCCAAGTTTAGAGAACCACCAGATGAAAACGCCGAAGAAGATTAGGCTTCCTCCTGGAATGAAGGTTAAGGGTACTAAAGTAACGAATTTTCCGATAAGATAGTCTAAGAAGTTGTGATTGTAGTAGTCTTGGAGGGGTTCTCCTAAAAACATGGGGTTTGCTTCCCAAGTTTGCCAAGTCTGATACATGAAGTAAAAACCTAAAGATATTAGAAATAGACCGATTAGCAAAAGAAAGGCTTGTAAGGCTTTGAGGCCTATCTTTGTAATGAATTTTCTTTTAAGTTCTTTAAACTGTTCCTTTTGCTGAATTTTTTTTCCTTCACCGGCACCATGAATTGAGATTTTAGGTTGGCTTGGCAACGCTGTGTTTCTCCAGCATAAGGCATCGAAGAGTTTTAAGCCGTTCTCCTTGTAAATTTGGGTGAGTTTTTCGGCTAGGGCTCTGCCGATTAATGATTTGCCTGTTCCAGGGTCTCCCAAAAGAAGAAGATATGGTCCTGGGCTTATCGCCGTTTTGGGTGATGTTTTGGGCTTATCTGGGCTGCTCCAATTCTCGTACCATTTTGTTTTTTCAAGCCAATTCAGCTTGTACACCCACTCGTCAAGGCATAAAAAGCACTCTTTTAGGGCTTGTTCCTGCCCGATAACCCAGTTTATGAGATTGTCATCAACCGGAAAGCGTTCGGTGCTTTTAAAATTTCCCCAATCCCACTTTATCCTAACCTTTCTACCATTAACATTTCTTTCAAGCATCTCGACATCGTTTCCAAAAGGGTCGAAGAGCAAACATGACACCTTGAATTGTGCCTTCTGCATATCCTCAATCAAAACTCATAGCCGTGAATTATTATAGAGGTTATTTCAAAATTGACAATATGCAAAAACCAATAACATACGTTACATTCTGAAAAAATTTCGATGTGCCTTTTTTCCAATTCTAACCTCTCTTATATCTTCTTTCATTGTATTCTTCATTATTTTAGTTTGTTTTCATTCGAACTTAACCCCACTTAAAATTTCCAGCGTTCCTCTCCCTAAAGCTCAAAATCTTAAGGCTTAATTCAAGCTTAAAATTAGTAAAGAAGCTCAGTTTCGGCTTTTATGTTTTGCCGATTAACCCAAGGCATGGACTTCACTGGGGCCTCATATAAAAACCCTCGAAAATCTCCATACGAAGGTAAAGGCTTCTGCTTTCGAAAATCCTTCGAACTTTTGAACGTTTTCTCAGTTTTTGTTATCGCAACTCTGGAAATGTTTTTGATGATTTGCCTTTGTTGCTCTGCGGTGACTAGACCCCCTTTATATAGGTTGAACTTTGTTTCGAATGCTTGGTTAGTTAAGGGTTTCAGTTGCTAAATTTTAGGCTCCGTATAGATTTGTCTTGTGTGTGAGTTTTTGTTTTGTCAGACAATGTCCTTAGTGGAAGGATAGGTTTTTGTGGCTTTTGTTGATGCTTTTGTATACGGTTTATCGCTTGCTTTAGCCCTTGAAAGAGTTCTCACCAAGTTTGGGCGTGAAAATTGATGTTTATGAATGGCTGTTTTTCTGGCTTATTTTCTATGACTGTGTGAAGTTGTTCTGTCTATGTAGGCTAAATGGTTAATATTTCTGACTTGTTTAAGTTGAGTTTTTACTTTCTGGTGATTCTGGTGATATTGGTATTACTTGGCAAAAATATGTTTCACCATCGCTTTCCAGCAATCACGCCTTAGGTTGCCGTATACAAAAGCATCAACGCAGTTCCGTGTTTTAGGCTGGTATAGGGCTGGAAGTTGTAAAAGTATTAAAGTGTTTAGGGCGTCGTAGTAGTAGTTATGAAGTCTGGAAAAATTGTTCGGAGCTTCTTTGCTAAGGACGGGCGTAAAGTTGTTTTGAGGACGCCAAAGTGGGAGGACTTGGACGATTTTCTGGAGATTATTAATTCGCTTGTGGATGAAGGTGCGGACATTCTCAGAACTGAGAGGGTTTCGAAGGAGGAGGAAATTGACTTCTTGTCTAAGGTGCTTAGCCGCTTAGAAAAGGATGAGATGTTTTACTTGGTTGCCGAAGTAGATGGAAAAGTTGTTGCAGTTTCCGAAATTAGTAAACGAGGCGGTTATGAGAAACATGTTGGCGTAATAGGCATAGCCATTAGAAACGGTTTCAGGGATTTGGGCATTGGAACAGAGATTATGAAGACTTTGGTTGAACAAGCTCAAAAAATGGGTTTGAATGTTTTGACGCTTTCAGCTTTTGCAACCAACAAACCCGCGATTCATGTTTACGAGAAAGTTGGGTTTGTGCAGACTGGCACTATTCCGAAAAAACATTTCAAAGAAGGCAAGTACATAGATGAAATTATATTGACTAAAGTGTTGGAGTGAAAGCCTATGTCAGGCTTTAAAGTTTTTAACACAAGCTACAGCTTCTCCACAAAAGGCGAAATAGACTTCATAGACCTAACAGATAAAGTTCAAGAAACAGTTTCTCAATCAGGCATAAAAAACGGTTTAGTCCATGTATTCGCTCCTCATGCGACAGGTATCCTCATTTTAACAGAAAGCGAATACGGCCTGTTAAACGACATTAAGGCTTTCCTTGAAGAAATAATCCCAAAACACGGTGCATATACACATCCTTCTAATGCTCACGCCCATCTGAGGTCTGTGCTCCTGCCACCAGACAAAACCATGCCAGTAATTGATGGACGCGTGGAGTTTGGAACATGGCAGTCGCTGGTCTTTGTGGAAACAGACGTGCACCCAAGAAGAAGAACAGTCATAATCCAAGTCATAGGCGAGCAATAAAGCTAGATTTCTTCTCGCTTCTTTTCAGATATTTCCTCGACTGGTTTTTTCTCCTTCACTTCGCATTTCGTCTATTTTAGAAGCGAATAGAGTTATGATTAGATTTAAAGTTTTGAGGATTTTTCTTACTGGTTGGACTGTGTTTTTTTAATTTTTTGTTGTAAATTGTATGCATTCGCTTATTTTTCGCATATACGGTTAAGAAGCAAATGGTTGTGTTTGGGGAGGTTTGTATACTCTTCTAGTCCCTTGGTTCTTTTTATACAATATCTTAACAAGCATACTGTTGAATTTCATCTGTAAAATAGCGTCAATAACGAGTGGCGGATGCGGAATTTTATGCCTTTATAAGTTTCGTTCATGTTCGGTTGTTGCGAAAGGTTTATCCACATGTTTGAGAATAAAAAGTTACGAGAGCTCGTAAATTTAGGAGAATGGCCCGTTGGAAACGGTGCTTTCATACGAAGCGGAAGAATACGTTGAAGCAATATATAGACTTCAAAAGCGGAGCGGTGTCGCTAAAACAAAAGAGTTAGCAGAAGAACTGCATGTTGTGCCAGGTTCTATAACAAACACTATAGAGCACTTAGAAAAGCATGGTTTGGTGAAGCATGAGCCTTACAAAGGCGTGAAGCTAACTGCAAAGGGCGAGAGGCTAGCCTTAGACATTCTCAGAAGGCATAGGCTTGCGGAGAGACTACTAACAGACATTTTAAATTTCAAATGGAGCGATGTCCACGAAAGTGCTTGCAAGCTTGAACACGCCCTAACCAAAGATGTAATTACACTTCTGGAAAAGAAACTTGAAAACCCAAAATTCTGCCCACATGGAAACCCTATACCAACGGAGAATGGCGAAGTGGAAGAGGAGGAATGCTGTCCACTGACGGAAGTAGGCTTGAACATGGCTTGCATCGTGGCAAAAATTACCGATGAAAAACGTGAAAAACTGCTAACACTAGCTAATAAAGGAATAAAACCTAATGTCCCCATCCATGTTGTTGAAAGGAAACCTTCAAACATTGTTTTGTGCGTGTCTGAAAAAGAATGTGTCTTGAGTTATGATGACGCTTCTAGCATTTGGGTTAAACTAAAAAAGGTGAACAAACATGCGGTTCAGAAATAGAAGGACCTCTGAAAGAGGAAATCCACGCAGCAATGGAGAAGTAATTTCTCTAACAAGCCTCTTTGAAGGAGAAAGAGGAGTCCTAACCAACGCTTTTGGAGGCTTTGGGCTTGTCAGAAGACTCGCCGAGATGGGCCTAACCCCTGGCGTTGAGATCAAACTTGTCAGGAAGTGTCCATTCCGTGGGCCTTTGCAAATCGAGGTTAGAGGATCGATGCTTGCCCTCGGTTATGGTGTAGCCTCAAAAGTTTTCGTAAAACCATTAAAGGCAGAATCAAATGGCTAAACAGTTGAGGATAGCGCTAGCTGGAAACGCAAACGTTGGAAAAAGCGTAATCTTTAACCAGCTCACAGGCTTAAACCAAATTGTCGGAAACTGGCCTGGAAAAACCGTTGAAAGGGCTGAAGGGACCCTGCATTTTAAGGGTCACACCATTCGTATAATCGATTTACCCGGGATATACTCGCTTTCCACTTTCTCGATGGAAGAAATTGTTTCACGAGATTATATTGCGGTTGAAAAGCCAGACATCATAATTAATGTTGTAGATGCCTCGACACTGGAACGCAACCTATACTTTACACTTCAACTATTGGAGCTTGAAGCCCCAATAATAATCGATTTGAATCAGGTTGATTTCGCAGCCAAGAAAGGTGTAAGAATTGACGTGGAAAAGCTTTCTAAGACTTTGGGAGTGCCTGTTAATCCTACGGTTGCGATTACTGGAAGTGGAATAAACGAGCTTCTCTCAACAGTTATAGCGGTGATGAGCGGGAAAAGGAAGCTCAAACCGTTAAAGGTCAAGTATGGCAAAGAAATTGAGAAAAGAGTGCAAGCCATCGAAAAACTCGTTAGCGCTAAACTTCCGCAACTTTGCACAGTCTACCCTGCAAGGTGGATTTCAATTAAACTCCTTGAAAGAGATACAGATGTTGCTGGAAAACTGAAAAACTACGAAAGTGGAAAAGAAGTTTTAGATTACGCTGAAAAGTTAGCAGGTGAGCTTGAAACTATACATGGAGAGCCGTCACCAGTCATCATAGCATCTGAGAAGTATGGATTCGCAACCGAGATAGCTAAGGCTGTAACGATTATTGAGGCTCCTCCAAAAATAAGTTTGGAGCAAAAACTCGACGCGCTAACCACACACAAGATTTTAGGGTACCCGATTTTGGTCGCTGTATTAGCATCCATGTTTGCACTAATTTTTGCGGGCGGAAACCTCGTTTCCACAGGCTTAGACTACGTTTTCGGCATTTTCACAACTTATACTGAAAACATTTTGTCTTCGCTTTTACCTGAAATTGCTGTTAGTCTAATTATTAAGGGAATTTTGTCTGGAATAATCGCTGGAATAACCATAGCCCTACCATATATTGTACCATTTTACATACTTTTGGCATTGTTAGAGGATAGTGGCTATCTACCACGTGCAGCTTTCCTGATGGACAATTTAATGCACAAAATAGGCTTACATGGAAAAGCCTTCATACCATTAATTCTAGGCTATGGATGTAGCGTTCCTGCATGTATTGGTTGCAGAATTATGGAGACAGAGCGGGAACGTTTCTTAGCCGCCTTCGTGGTTGTTTTAATTCCGTGCGCTGCTAGAACAGTCGTGATTCTTGGATTAGTTGGAAGATTTGTGGGTTTGCAGGCAGCCTTAGCCTTGTATGCTTTCGACCTAATCCTAGTTTTCATTTTAGGTAGAATTGCCTTCAAAGTTCTGCCAGGCGAGCCTGTTGGCTTAATCATGGAAATGCCATCCTACAAAAAACCTTCATTGAGAAATATAACACTGAAAACTTGGAGCAGAACAAGAGACTTCGTTTTCATAGCCTTTCCAATAATAATAGCTGGAAGCGTAGTAATAGAAGCATTATCATTGTCTGGATTAATGAATTATGTTGTTGAAGCTGCAAGTCCGCTTACGAGCGGTTGGTTAGGGCTCCCACCAGCGGCAGGCATTCCATTAATTTTTGGGGTCTTGCGCAAAGAATTGACGCTTATTCTGCTTTCAGAACTCATCCCGCTAAGAACCCTATCCAATATCCAAATGATTGTTTTTACATTAGTTACCATGATTTACATCCCATGTCTTGCAACCATTGCTGCATGCATAAGGGAATTTGGATGGAAAAAAGCCGCAGCAATAACTGTTATTGATATAGCCTTGGCACTTTTCCTAGGTGGAATAGCTTACAGACTCTTATCATTAGTTACGTCAACATAATAGCATGGAGTGCCTGATGGAATCACTCGCTTTCTCTTCTTTTTGGAAGCTTAAGGGCCAGAAGCAAAGCAGCCAAGGCTAAACCTGTTAACAAGTAGAATGATGTGTTTAAACCGCCGTAATTATCAGCTACGTATCCTGCTATGGACTGCGAAAGGGAGCCTATGCCCAACGATGTGAAGAACAGTATGCCGTAAACTGCTCCTCGCTGGTTTTCTGGGCAACAGAAGCCGGTAAGGGAGTTTAATGCAGGTTGATGTGCATAAAAAGATAAACCATATAGAACGATGAATAGGGCTATTCCAACAATGGGAAATGGAAAAAGCAGAATAGAAAGCAGACTCAGGCAAACACCTGCCGACGTGGCTATTAAAACCTTTTTGGAGCCAAACTTGTCGGCGGCTTTTCCGCCAACCCACTGGGCAGGTACGCCAACAGCTAAAACTAGAGTGTAAGCTATGGAAGCCCACATGCCACGTTCATTCTTGGTAAGATGAAGCCCAATCAGCTTATTTTCTTGGAGATAAGTTGGAAAATATAACTCTACACCTTTCATGAAAAGTCCTATGGCTACGTTAAAAATCAACAGTATCCAGAGTTCACGGATCTTTAATGCATCGATTATTGTCCCGCCACTGATGCTTCTGTTTTCGCTCTTACCAAAATTTTTAACGAAGAAGAAAGCAAGTAGGACGGATAACAAGCCGAAAGCAACGAAAGCCCAAGGCCACCCGAAGGTTGCGCCAATAAACCATGCTATTGTAGGAGTTAACACGACGCCTATTGTTCCTCCTACGCCGTGCAAGCCCATGGCTTCAGAAACTCTACCCTTAAAAGCTTTTGAGATCAGCGAATTTGCTGTCGGATGATAAAGGCTTGCCCAAACAGCCATTGAAATCAAAGCTAAAGCATAAACGTAAATGCTTGTTGTGAATCCTGCAGCGAACATGATGAGTGTGGAGACTCCTGAAAGGGCAAGGCATATGGTGATTGTTTTTGCTTCTCCAATTTTGTCACCTAAAGGCCCGCCAACGAGCGCACCAGCACCATATATAAAAGATGCAATCATCGACACTAAGCCTATTTCAGTTTTTGTAACGCCCAAACTTGCCATTATAATCGTTAGCAAAGGCGGCGCGATAACAAACAATGAATGATTAAATGAATGAGCGGCTCCCAACAGGGCTAGTTGGCTGTTTTTCTTCGATTGCTGCTGCAATTTGCTTCATCCGTTTATGGTATTAAATGCCTTTGTGGTAAGATAAGAATTGCAGCTTTTCTATTAAAGGCTTAACCCTTGTAAGATTGACTTTTCAAGGAGGAAAGGGAAAAAATAAGTAGGACGTTGTTGGAAAACGCAAATAAACATCGCGATGTATCATAAGTAACCGAAATCACTTAAATAGTGGCCGGGGTGAGGTAGCTTGGTAGCCTATAGGCCTGTGGAGCCTAGCGCCCGGGTTCAAATCCCGGCCCCGGCCCATCTGAAAATTTTTGGGCAACTCAGTTTAAATGTTAATCAGCCAAAAACTAATAGGTTAAAACTCGCTTTTACTAATCATTGAACGGAGTCATTAAAACAATGCAAAGGAAAAGGCTGGTTTTCCCATTCTCTGCAATTGTTGGTTTAGACAAGCTTAAACTAGCCATTTTAATAAACGCAATAAACCCGAAAATCGGCGGCTTACTTATAAGAGGGCCTAAAGGTTCAGGAAAAAGCAGTATTGTCAGGGCTTTAGCGGATATTCTTCCAAAAATAAAGGTTGTTAAAGATTGCCCATTCAACTGTAGTCCTTACGATCCTTCTAACATGTGTCCTAAATGCAGTGAAAGATACAAGAAAGGGGAAAAACTGTCAATTGAAGAAAGAGAGATGGTCGTTGTTGACTTACCCTTAGGCTGCACAGAAGACAGGGTTGTTGGAAGCTTAGACTTGGAAGAAGCAATAAAGCATGGAATAGAAGCTCTGGAACCCGGCATCCTAGCTGAAGCAAACCAAAATATCCTTTATGTAGACGAAGTAAATCTGTTGCCAGACCACATAGCAGATGATTTGCTAGACGCTGCGGCCACTGGATGGAACATTGTTGAAAGAGAAGGAATATCTGTCAACCACCCTTCCCGCTTCATATTTATTGGGACAATGAACCCAGAAGAAGGAGAGCTGAGACCGCAACTTCTTGACCGTTTCCCCTTATCAGTCACGGTTGAAAGAATAACATCTGTAGAAGATAGAATAGAAATAGTTAAGAAAAACATGGAGTTCGAAGCTAACCCAGAAAAATTTTACGAAAAAAATGAGTCCTTACTGGAAGAACTGCGAAACAGAATAGTGCAAGCAAGAAAAGTGCTGGAAAACGTTGTTATTCCGAATAATCTCCTTGAAAGCATCTGTAAGGCGTGTTTGGAATTGAAGGTTGACGGTTTGCGCCCAGACATAGTTATTGCAAAGGCAGCTACAGCGCTTGCGGCTTTTGAAAACCGAACAGAAGTAGCTTTAAACGATATTTTGGTTGCCGCAGAACTTGCCTTAAGCCATAGAACAAGGGAAGGCGGCTTTCTAGAACCAGCGTCACCTCAAGAAATCAAAGAAGTTTTCGCGGAATCAGTAAAGAAGGTTTTTCATTTTGAAAAAACTGGAGAAACAACCAAAAAAGAGGTTGAAAAAAGGAAATTTCTGAAAGGTAGAGCTGTTTTCTGGGTTAAAAAAGACGCTACGAAAAAAGAAGACGAAAAAAGAGTTCAGAGAACAAAGCTCAGATTTATGTTCCTTTTAGGCAGGTTTACTGGAGGAGTCTGGGGAATTGCAAAGAGGTTAAAGAAAAGTCCGAAAAATGCGCCCGTTACTGATGGGCTTCAAGTTGGAGGCGACAAGCTCCGAGGAGAAACTTACGAAGAAAAAATCGAAGAGAAAAAAACTGGAACAAAGGCATTTCCAACCGTTAGTGATGTCGCTCAATCCACAGAAGTTTCTAAAGGGTACTCAATTATTAGCAGCTTAGAGAAAAAGGTCGTTTCTCCATCCAAGTTTTTTCTTAAGATGGGAAAAATAAAGACTAGAAGGCAGGGAGTTTATGCTGGGAAACATGCGCAAGCTATAACAACTCTTCATAAGGGTAAGCCCTATGGGTGGAGAATCCCACATGGAAAACCCACGGATATTCACCTTCCTGCAACTATCCGCGAAGCAGCTCGAAAACAAAAAAATCGCCAAAAACCCTTAGAGACTGCGTTAAAAATTTGTCTTGAAGATGTTCGGGAAAAATTAAGAACGTATAAAGCCTCTTTAACAATGATTTTTTTAATCGATTTAAGCGGTTCTATGCTTCTCAATCTCGAAGCTGTGAAAGAAGCATTGCTTAGACTACACAGCGACGCCTACCGCTCAAGAGACCGTGTGGGAATAGTGGCTTTGAAAGGTTTGCGCGCTGAGGTTGTTCAGCATCCAATAACAAATCTGAGAGTTGTGGCAAATAAACTTGTAAATTTGCGCGTAAGTGGATATACTCCGCTGGCTACTGGAATGTTGAAAACCTGGGAAGTTTTGAAGGAAGCAAAAAGGAGAGATCCCTCAACTGTGCCTGTTATGGTGGTTATAACTGATGGAGGCGCAAATGTTCCCTTGAAAAGGAGTCTTGAAACTGGCGAGGTTCGGCAAATAGAGGAAGTTCGGGTGATTGTTAGAGAGTATGAAGACTTGTCGGTGAAGGATGTGATGTCCGTTTCAAGGCTCATTAAAAGAGAAGGAATACATACCATAGTTATAAACACTAATCCTCACATGTATGGTCGCGAAACCTACGGCTTTTTCGTAACAGAAGCCATAGCTTCAATTACTAAAGGAAGTCACCACGTTATCGGTAGACTAACAACAAATAAGGATATTGTTGAAAACATGATTGAGCAAATAAGGGAAGACCAGAGAAAAGTAATCAATGAAAAATTGTTAGAGTGAAGCGCCAACTGATGCTTTCTGCAAGACGGATGCAAACAACATGTTAAAAGATAAAAGAAGTAGAAAAATTGCCATCGTTGCACATTGCATTTTAAATCAAAATTCCCGCCTTTTTGGTCTAGCGGAAAGATCAAGCGCAATAGCTGAAATTGTGGAATTTTTGATACTTAATGATATGGGCATTATTCAGATGCCGTGTCCCGAATTAACGTATGCTGGCATATTAAGGAAAAGTCAAACCAAAAACCAATATGGCGACGCAAAGTTTAGAAAGCATTGCAAGAAAATCGCGGAAGAAACTGTTGAACAAATTCAAGAATACTCAAAGGGCAAAATAAAAGCGAGAATCATTATAGGCGTTGATGGAAGCCCAAGCTGTGGTATAACCGATTCTGGAATTCTTATAGAGGAGTTACGGTCTATGCTTAAAAAGAAAGGGCTTACGGTGCCATTTTATGGAATACGTTACGAACGCTTATCTGAGGACCTAGCTAAGCTACGAAAGCTAATTAGAAACTAGATTGGAGGCTTGACATGCTTTTTCATATTAATGCTTTCTCGCATCCATTTTTCAAACTCTTTTGATGAGGGATTTTCAACAAAAAGCCTTTTTCTCGTAGCTTCCAAGAAAGCGTTTTGTTTACCTAAGAATTCGGCAGCGGTTAAGATTTCATATCCAGCCTTGTTGGCTTTGTCGAAAACATTTTTTGTTTTTTCTCGCCAGTTTTCGTCCCTTAAAATATGGTGCTCCAAGATGGTGCATGGCACAGTCTCAACAACTTTTTCCAAATTCTTTAATCCAATTGAACTTGCTCCTCATCAACCCTGAATCTAGCTAAGTATGATGGCGGTCCACCGATCATTATTAGTTGAGGCTTTTCCATCCTGATTATTCCGAGCGTCTGAGTTGACATGGGGCCTTGGACGTCTGGTGCAAACATGAATTTTTCATTTTGATATTCAATGGTATTCATTAAAACCCAGCCTAGGGCTGAGTTTTCAGGTCCATGGAAGACAGGTTCTGTAAATCTGACTTTTGTAGCTTTTCCGAAATTGAAGGTTTTTCCGTCTGCGACTTCAAGTTTTTCTGCGTATTTTCCGCCAGTTTTCTGAAATATCCATCCTCTGCGCCTCTGGCTGTAATTGATTTTATCCGTCGGATTTTTTATCAAAACAGTTTTCCCATCGTAGATTTGCCTTGCAGTTTCCGATGCTGCTGTCCAATTGCATAGCCAATCTTCATAAGAAGGCGTATGATGGTCAAAATGGTAATGGCTCAATGTTACAATTTCGGCTTTTTCAGCGGCTGCGGCAATTTTTCTGCGAGATTCTTCTATAGCTTTAAATTCCATCGGATGTGGAGGCAAACCGAAGCGGTTTGGACAAAGCGAAACTCCGGCATCCAAAAGGATTTTAACATCTGGAGTTTCAACATGAGTGCACATGGACCTTACGCCGAGGCTTTCCGCAGCCAATGGAACAATGTGAATGTGTTTTAGCATAATTTTCAATATTTCACGAAGGCTATAACTTTTTATTTAAGTCCATATTTAATTTTGAATGGCGGGCGATGACGACTCTGGCCCCGCTGAACCCAAAATGATTGGGATCTTGAGTGCGAAGAGCTCGCCGCTTCCCAAGAACTGTTGATGAATAGAATCCTTTTTGAATATCCTTTCTGGGCAGATACGAAAACGGGAACTGCGTTGATGCTTTTGTATACAACATATTTTGATCATGCCTTAGAGACGCTTTTTCCAGTCACAAGTGCGCTGAATTTCTTGAGTATTTCTTCGCCTCTAGGTCTCAGCATTTCTGGCAGATTCGGATCATCTTCCAAGACAGATTCTCTGTGCTGTTTCAGCCGCACTTTGACCCAAAAATAATCCTTCTTAAACAGGGCATATTCAAGCTCTAATTCCATAGCTTTGAAATGGGTTTCGTAAATTACAGTTTTAGGTGAATCTACAATTACTCGCTTGTCAATTATTCTTCCCATCTTTTTTAGCTCGCTCATCTCTGATAGTTCATGTACCATCAGAAACTCGTTGCCTAGAACATCTTGCAATGTGGTTGGGTCTTCGGAGAATATTTCGCCAGTCATATAATCGTGGAATTCTTGTGCCGAAACATTCTCTGTCACATAGTCAATTGACTTGAGAGCTTCTCTTGCCCTTTTTATCTTTTCATTTATTTCCTCGAATATGGGCATATTTTCTATTTCTCTTCTGGAGGTTTTTCCCAGAGTTCCAGCATCTTCTTTTTGAGTTCTCTTCGTTTTCTGTGGAGAAAACGATAAACGGTGCTGTGCAGGCTTCCGTTAATCAACATTTGGATGGCCTCTCTCGCTGCCTGCGCTTGTTCAATGTTTCCAATAATACTGACCGTGTGTCCATAGACGCACATGTTTGTGTCGGTTAATTCCTCGATTATTCTGCGGGTTTTGCCATTCATTCCAATTATTCGCCCTTTAACGCGTCTAATATCGGATTCAGACTTTCCAAAAATAAGACGCAAATCAATAACATCTAGCATAGCTTCTTCATCACGGATTAAGCGGAAAACATGTTCTGGGGAAAAGCCTCTTCCAATGGCTGTTACGACATCTTTTACCCTAAAAAGTAAAGACGGGTCCTCGGCTTTTTCAGCCAGCATAACTGTAACACCACCTGTTTCGCTGTCTATTTGGAGTTCAACCGAAAGCTTTTCTTCGATGCTCTTCTTGGTTTTTCCTTCGGGCCCTATTAAAACTCCTACACGCTCTTTTGGGATTCTTAGAAATGTGCTAGCCCTTGCCATGACCTGTAACCTTCTTATAGCATTCTTCAACTGGTGGAACATTAACGCCTAACCTGCTAAAAAATCTATTCACGTTTATTAAATCTCTATGCAAAAGGAAACTCGCCATAGGATGCGAAAGCGGAACAGCCTGTGATATGTCAAAGAGTATTGGGCGGCCCTTCCAAATCATGACATTGTATTCGCTCACGTCTCCGTGGACGAGCTCAGCCTTAATGTAAAGCCTCCTCAAATAGGTCAGGAGGGTTTCGTAGATCTTTTCAGGATTTTTTGGCACCTGTTCCTTCATCGATGGAGCACTCACGCCGTTTTTACCGATGAACTCCATTATGAGCACGTTATTTTTCACGGCTATGGGTTTTGGTACTCTCACTTTTGCGACTGTTGCTTGTTCTAAGTTTTTGAATTCTTTTTGAGCCCATGCAAAGATTAGCGAGCGTGTGTCGCGTCTTACGCCCTTGAATCTCGGGTCGCCTTCAATATACTTAAGCATGCCCTTGCGGAACTCTGCTGAAAGAGTCAAGTAAATCTTAATTGCCAACTCGTTTCCTTGCTTGTCTTTTCCCCAGTAAACCCGTGATTCTTTTCCAGCCTTAACAACGCCGTGAATCTCGCTTATTGCGCCTTTGTTCAAAAAATCGTAGATTATCATGAGGGTTGAGCGGTCGAAAACCTCTTCTAAAGCCTCATATTCTTCGCTTCGCTTTTCCTTCATCAACTGTTCAGTTTCGTATTCTTTTTCCTTTTTGTAAAGTTTTTTGTCAACATGCTTCCGAAAAGACACAAGCGTTTCTCCATTCATAAATATAATTTAGATGGTTAAGTAGCCTTTTTTGCGGAGCATCTCCGCTTGGGCTTTTGTATAACGCCAAATCAAATCGCCACGCTTGTCAAATTGAAAATCCCAAGGAGAAACAACGACAATGTCTCCTTGACGTATCCAAACCCGCCGTTTCATCTTACCTCGTATGCGGCATAAACGTTCATGTCCATCTTGACACTTAACTAGAACACGATCAAAACCAAGCAGTTTAACAGCTACGCCTAAAACATCATTTGTGGATGGAAGCACCATCTCGCTTAATTCTCCTTCGCTTAGCACCTTCTTTTTACCCAATTAAGCACCTCAAATGTGTCTCTTTAAAAGAAGTATATATCTTCTTTAAAAGTATGCGTATTCCTCTGCATGTTTCAGCATCATGTTTTCACTATTTGAGCGTGCGGTACGCCTTCTATGTTTAATACTGCTTCCGGGTGCACATACCCCTTTTCTATTGCTTTTTGAACAATGTTTTTGCCTACCATGTTCACTATCGTGGAGTTTGCAATCATGTCTACGGCTTCTTCAATAGCTACTCTTGCGCCTTTGTAGAACTCTTCTTTTACATTGAAAACTATTTTGCCTTCCCGTAGGGTTTTGCCGAGGATTTCAGTGTCACATATGGCTAAAAGCACGTTGTTTCCAATTTTTTTAAGGTTCATGTAGACTTCCAATTTTTAGACACTCATGTTAGAGTTGCGGCACGGAGGATTTTGCTCCACACGCCTCGCATATTAGAAATGATAGGCGTTTCTCCTTTACAATCTTTGTGTCCGGAAGCTTGCAAACTGGACATACAACAAAGTTTTCCATATACCTCTGTATGAGTCTTCCTAAAGTTTCTGATGAAAATTTTCCTTGAAAAATAACCCTCGATTCTTGCATGGTTGCTGCCGTTGCCATTTCACGCGTTAAATACTTTAATAGATGCTGCGGGTCGCGGTTTAAAGCATCGGCAATTTCCTTGAAATTGTAGATTATTGTACGCATACCAATAACTGAATGATGTAGCCTAGGCAGTTCTCGCCTTTCATGCTTCGAAGAAACTTCCGGAATTTGGGAACGCGCCCTCTTTAAAAGTTCCTCATAGTCATATTTCATCTGCTGGTTCTCCAAGGAAAACATGAGGGCATAATCCTATTAAAGCCTTGTTTTTTGTAATTAAATCCTATTTCTTCCAGTCATGATATTCTGCGATAAATTTCAACATTCAACGAGCAGCTTCTTTCATTCCTTTATCCGCCTCTCGTTTAACACTACAACGGAATGATTAAAGCACGCAATCCACATTCACGTTTCACAAATTAGATAAAGCTAAACTGCTGACGCTACACGACTTAACCGCATCCATAATTTTCGATTTTATTCATTGCATGTAATAGTGTGGAATTCGAAATATTGGTTAAATGATGTCCAGAGGATAAACTATGTGTCAAAAGAGCGAGGAGATAGGCGATATGGCTACAATAAAGTTTAGGAAAACATATCTCTCTATGATGGTTTTAGCTTGCGCAATATTCCTCCTTCAATCGGCAGTTTTTAACATTTCCCCGACATCTGCATGCGGCACGGTAACGGCTTCCCTAGACGTTGGGGCAGACGTGGGCTCAATACATTTCAGGGGAGAAATGGCTGAATTCTACATATTAGTGTCTTACTTGGGCAAACCTATCGACGCAGAAATCAGTGCTATGTTATACTATAATGGAACTTTGCTTGTAGACCTAAGTACCTTCGTGGAACATGTTGCCACAGGGCTCTACATAGTGCAATATTCTATACCAATGGAAGCTCTGGCGGGCACCTATGCACTGGTTGTTAACGCAAGCCACTGCACACTTAACGGAACTACCCTTAAGAGCTTCTTATTAAGCCAGACACTGACAAACTGGAATGCTTGGATAATCGATATACAAGGGAACCTAGCAACCATAAAAACTGACGTTGGGACAATTAAGGTATCTCTAGAAGCTATTAACGCAAGGTTGGTCGGCATAGATGGGAGAATAGCTATCATTGAGACAGATCTGGGAACCATTAAGGCTGATATAGATAGCATTGAACTGAGGTTAACGAGCATTGAAGGAGACATTGCAATCATGAACTCCACCATGGGTAACATCAAAGGAACTATAGTTTCCATCCAAGAGGATATTGCCACAATCAAAACAGACCTAGGCAATATCACGCTGTCTTTACCGCCAACGCAAACCACTACACTTGGCATACCAATTGCGGCAATATTTGCAGGCATCGCAGCATTTGGGTCAACTGTATCGGCGGCAGTGCTTCTGAGAAGACGTAAAGCAGGTAATCATTGAATACAAGGCTATCATTATTCCAAGAACCATTCTCTTAGACAACTTCCTCTTTCCTATTTTTAGAATGGTTTAATCAGCGAAATGTCATTTGCAGGTTTGTGAGGGAGAAGTATCCACTTGCTGCGTTAATCCTATTTAAAACTTATAATAAGGTCAATCAAACATAAAAAGAAACATTGAGAAAAGAGGTAGTAAAATGGGTCATATCTATCTTTATACGGGAACTGGAGCGGGAAAGACTACGAATGCTCTAGGTTTGGCACTGCGTTCAATTGGACATAAACGAAAAGTCATTGTAATCCAGTTCTTAAAATGGTGGAAAAATACTGGCGAATATAAGATTCGCAAGATGCTGGCACCCTACTATGAAATTTATCAATTTGGCCGGAAAGGATGGCATGGACTGAGCAATTTAGGTGAAGAAGACAAAAAACTAGCTCACAAGGCCTTAAAGTTCGCTGAGAAAATTGTGAAAGAGAAAAAGCCCCATCTGCTCGTCTTAGATGAGATCAATTTGGCTTTACACTGCAAGCTTCTAGATGTAAAAGAAGTTCTGGAGTTTCTTGACAGAATTCCAAAGAAAACCGATGTTGTCTTAACAGGAAGATTCGCCCCGAAGGAACTCTTAGACCGGGCAGAATTTGTAAATGAAATTGTAGACGTTAAGTATCCGAAGGAAATGGTTACAACGAAAGGGATACAATATTAGCTTTAATAGTTAAAGTTATTTGAAAAAGCTTAAAGAAGCCATTGTAATCTAGTGTTAAATTCTCAGCGGTGAAAACCCTTGGACAGACATAATCATCCCTACATACCGAATTCCCAACCAGAAATCAAAAAAGAAATGATGCAGGAAATAGGCATAAAAAGCATTGATGAACTGTATGCAGATATTCCTGAAAAATACTGTTTAAAAAAACCTTTGAATATTCCAGAGGCTTTATCGGAATTTGAAGTTAAGAGACACGTTGAAACTTTACTTTCAAAAAATAAGACATATAACGACATGCCGGTGTTTTTAGGCGCTGGATGCTGGCCCCATTATGTGCCAGCAGTCGTGAAGGAAATTGTTCAACGCAGCGAATTCCTCACAGCCTACACGCCCTATCAGCCTGAAATTTCGCAGGGCATGCTTCAAGCCCTTTTCGAGTATCAGAGCATGATTTGCGAGTTAACAAGCATGGATGTTGCCAACTGTTCCATGTATGATTGGGCTTCAGCTTTGGGCGAAGCCGCTCGCATGGCAGCCCGCATAACGGGGCGAAGAGAGATTTTAATTCCCAAAATTATTCATCCAGAAAGAGCTGCAACGTTGCATGTTTATGCTGAGCCTCCTGGAATAATGATTGAACAAGTAGCCTATGAAAGAGAAAATGGACAAATAAACCTTGAAGATTTAAAAAATAAAATTTCTGACAAGACAGCAGCCGTTTACATTGAAAATCCATCCTATTTAGGCTTCATTGAAACGCAGGTTGACGAAATCAGCGAGGAGGCGCATGCGCACGGCGCACTTTTCATACTGGGTGTTGACCCGACTTCGCTGGGAATTTTAAAACCGCCAGGCGAGTATGACGCGGACATTGTGATTGGTGAGGCTCAACCTCTTGGAAACGCGATGAATTTTGGCGGTCCGCTTTTGGGAATCTTCGCCTGCCGTGGCGATATGAATTTGATTAGGCAGATGCCCGGTCGCATAATTGGATTGACAACAACCATGGATGGTGGTGGGCAAGGTTTTTGCATGGCTTTGCAGACACGAGAGCAGCATATTAGACGTGAGAGGGCAACATCTAACATTTGTTCCAATGAAGCCTTATGCGCTGTTGCTTCTGCCGTTTACATGGCTTTGCTCGGCCCTCAAGGTCTGCGGGAGCTTGGTGAAACAATAATGTACAAGGCTAATTATGCTATGCGCCTAATTTCTGAAATAGACGGCGTAAAGGCACCAATTTTCAAATCTGCTCACTTTAAAGAGTTCACAGTTAATTTTGACGGGGCTGGATTAAGCGTTAAAGAGGTTCACAAAAAACTTTTGCAGCATAAAATTCATGGCGGCAAAGACATTTCAAAAGAGGTTCCAGAGCTCGGCCAAACAGCCATCTACTGTGTAACCGAGGTTCATTCCAAGGAGGAAATTGAACGTTTGGCAGAGGTTTTAAAAGAAGTTCTTGCTGGAAGGTGAAAATGGAATGTTTAAGCAAGCAAACTGGAATGAGCCAGTAATTTTTAACCTGGGAAGGAATGGGCGGAGAGGACACGTTCTGCCCAAAGTGGAAGAAGAAGTTAAAAATATTGTTGGAATTTTGAACACCCTCATACCAAATAACATGCGACGCACAAGTCAGTTTAGGCTTCCGGAGCTTTCAGAGGTTGAAGTTGCCCGCCATTTTATGCGTTTGTCAGAAATGAACTACGGAGTTGACTCTGGCTTGTATCCGCTTGGAAGCTGCACAATGAAGTATAACCCGAAAATAAATGAAGAACTTGCGAGTTTACCAACCATTAGCCTAGTTCATCCTTATCAAGATGAAAGCACTGTGCAAGGCATCCTTGAAATTCTCTATAGGCTTGAGCGTTGGCTTGCTGAGATAACGGGCACTTGTGAGGTTTGTTTGCATCCTGCTGCTGGTGCCCACGGCGAGTTTTTGGGAACTTTGCTGATGAGAGCGTATCACAAGTTTAACGGGGAAGGTGAAAGGCGAAGCGAGGTCATTGTTCCAGATTCAGCCCACGGCACAAATCCCGCAAGCGCAGCCATGGCTGGATTCAACGTTGTAGTTGTTCCATCTGATGATGAAGGCTGTGTTAGTTTAGGGGCTTTGAAGGCAGCTGTTTCTGAACGAACAGCAGGGTTAATGCTTACCAATCCAAACACTTTGGGCATTTTCGAAAGGAACATTGACGAAATAGCAAGGATTGTTCATGAGGCTGGCGGATTACTCTACTATGACGGCGCAAATTTAAATCCCATATTGGGTAAGGCTCGACCAGGCGACATGGGCTTCGACATAGTCCACATAAACATCCACAAAACTTTTAGCACTCCTCACGGTGGGGGCGGTCCTGGAGCTGGACCAGTTGGCGTTTCTGAAGAATTAGCCAAGTTTTTGCCTGTTCCCCGCATACTCTTTGATGGTGCATGTTACCGCTTAGACTATGATAGGTCACATAGTATTGGAAAAATTCGCAGTTTTTATGGAAACACTGCGGTTTTGTTGAAGGCTTACGCTTACATTTTAAGTTTGGGCTTTGAAGGATTAAAGGAAGCGGCTGAAGTTTCAGTTTTGAATGCTAACTACTTAATGAAGAAGCTTAGAGGGATTAGGGGTTTGACGCTTCCATACAATAGTGAAAAACCAAGAAAACACGAATGCGTCTTCAGCGCCAAGGCTTTAAAAAACGAGACGGGCGTTTCGGCCTTAAACATTGCTAAACGCTTGCTTGATTACGGATTGCATGCGCCGACAACCTATTTTCCGCTTATTGTTGATGAGGCGTTGATGATTGAGCCTACGGAAACCTTTGAGAAGGAGGAGCTTGACCGCTTCGCTGAGGCTATGAGAAAAATTTGCGAAGAAGCCTACACAACGCCTGAAACTGTTTTGAAAGCACCATGTAACACTGCTGTTTCGAGGCTTGATGAGGTGAAGGCTTCGCACCCAAGAACCATGGCTTTGAGTTGGCGCATGTATCTTAAGAGAAATAAGCAAAATTTGTAGCATTACGGTAATAGTTTATATGTTGCATCTGCGCTTATTCGTGGAAGAAAAGTGGATGTGCAAAGAGTTTGACGGAATTAGAAGACAAAGTGCGAGAAGCTGTTGGCAAAGTTGTTGACCCTGAGACTGGCTTAACCTTCGCTGAGATGCAAATGATTACCAATGTTAAAGAGGAAGAACCAGGCGTGGTTAAGGTCGACTTTATCCCTTCCAGTCCCTTCTGTCCCATTGCTTTCAAGTTAGCCATGGATGTTAAGAATGAGGCCCTGAAGGTTGCTGGCATCAAGAAAGTCTTAGTCTATTGTCGTGGGCATATGATGGAGCAGCAAATCAACGAAATGGTCAACAAGGAACAGCAAAAATAGCTCAATTGGCTTCGTTGGCTTATCTTTTATGCGAGAGTTTAGGCTATGCGTGTTAAGGGCGAACATGAAATCTATTGCTGTGGAGCCCGCGTTCGAATTTCAGAAAAGGGCGTAGAGGTTTTAACTGAGCCTACGGTTGAGTATTGCCCACTGCATGAGGCTTTGTATGGAACCAAAAAGATTGATGTTGAAGCTGTCCGGAAAACTGTGGAAATGAAGATTGCTGGTTTTGGCTTCTGTTGTGCAAATCGCGATTTTGACGCTGAACCGATTGTGGCTTATGGCGCTTCTGAAATGATGCGTGTTTGGCTTGGGAAGGGGCTTGTCGATTATGCGGTTGTTGTTTGTGAGGGAGCAGGAACAGTTATAACACACAATGGAGAGCTTGCGCAATCCATCGGCGCTCGTTTAACTGGCATAATTAAAACTTCGCCTATTCAAGAGATTGTTGAACGTATTGAAGCGGATGGTGGAGTTGTTTTAGATAAGGCTAGTGCACGGATTGACCAAGTTGAAGGTGTTAAGCGAGCTTTCGATTTAGGCTTTAAACGTGTTGCCTTGAGTGTTGCAGGCTTCCAAGCCAAAGCCATAAGTGAAATCAGAAAATTTGAGGCTAATGCTGGTTTGGATGTTTTGGTCTTTTCTGTCTGCAACACATGTGTGGACGATGCGGATGTGAAGCACATAGCAAAGGCGGATATTGCTTGTGCAAGTGCTTCGAAATCGCTTCGAACCGGAATCGGCAAAAAAGCATTGCTACAGTTAGGTGTTACGATTCCAGTTTATGCCTTAACTGATAAGGGCAAAAGGCTTGTTTTGGCTTATCTAGCCGAGTTTAAAGACAAACTTGTTGTTTTTAGAATAAGCAAGTTGCCATACCAAGTGGAAAATAAGGGTCCAAAGCCTAAGGGCTATGCGAAAAACCAAAAGGCTTAAGTGTTAATGCAATGTTATGTTTTTTGTCAAAAAATAAGGTGTTGAATGATTTGGCTGTTGAAGGTTTTTCGAGAAATAGACAACCCGTAGATGCGAAAGTTGGCGAATTGAGTCCGGCTTCTAGAGCCGTGAACGTCTTAGCGAAAGTAGTTTCAAGGAGCGAGGTTAGAAATGTTGCCGCTGGAAGAGATGGAGCACCACACCGCGTTTGCGACGCTTTGGTCGGCGACGAAACAGGCTGTGTCTACCTAACCCTGTGGGACGATAACATCGCAAAAGTGAACGACGGCGACACCATAAAAGTAGGAAACGGTTATGTAAGCCTTTTCAGGGGCAACATGCGCTTGAATGTTGGCAGATATGGCACCATAGAGGTCGCAAAAGAAGCATTGGCAGGCGAAGTGAACACTGAGAACAACTTGTCCAGCAAAGTCTATGAACAAGAGAGACGCCCATTCAGAGAGGGAGGCGGACGAGGCTACGGTGGTCGCGGAGGCTACGGTGGACGAGAAAGAAGAGGCGGCTACGGACAAAGAAGATACTAGCATCTGGTGTTCAAAACAACCCCATCATTTTCTTCTAAGCAAAGTTATTGGTCTGTTAAACCTCGTTGCTTTTTCTAGCGGTTGTGTTAAGTCAAAGTTGTTATACCAACCTAACAACTCGCACTTTCCACCTAAGTTTTATTTGCGTTTTCTGAAGAGCATGACGCCGTTGAACTCGTGAACGAACTCGAATCCTGTTTCTATCAGTTTCTCGGCTTCCTCTACTGTTTTGGCGGTTTTAACGTGAAAGTCTTGGCTTAGCTGCTGGAATAGGCAAGCGTCAATCGTTATGTAAATCATTGTGGACTGAATGTTTCTGTGGCCGAGGATTTGTTGGACGTGGATGATGTCTTTGGTTTTGTGGTATTCCATTGTGCCCTTCCAATGTCGGAAGGTGTGAAGGCTTATTTTCCGTATTCTCGGGTTGCCAAGTTTTTCGGCGATGTTTTTGCGTTGACGATAAAAGTTCAGTGTTATGCCTTTGTAACTGGCTGGAAACACAAGCTCAGACTTTCTGGGCAGACGTTGAAGCATTGCAATCAACTTTTCGGACATGGGAAGAATTCTGGGTCGGCTTCCCTTTTCAGGAGTAACTGTTATGACTCTTCTTTGCAAGTCCACGTCTATCCACTTTGTTTGGACGGCTTCGCCTATTCTCATGCCTGTTTCCTTAAGCAACTGAAGAAGTGTAGCTGTCTTTTTTCCCGCTGCCGAGATAAGTGAATCTATTTCCTCTTCGGTGGGAATGAAAGGCAACTTTTCAACGCGCTTGTATTTTGGCGGTTCCCATTCAATTTCGAGCATTTCCACAAAACCATCGTAGGCCGTAACAGCGAGTTGTTTCGATGAACCGCCCCACTTGGTGAGTCCGGCAAGGAATAGCTTGACAGCTTCAGGGTCTAATATATCGACCCCATAATTTATGAGAGTGTTCAGCTTAGAAATGTAGCCCTTCACAGTTGCCTCGCACAAGCCATTCTTTTTAAGATGCCAAAGATACTCAACGAGCTTCCCTTTAACGTCTGCTGACTGCTTTGTGGCTCCCGCAGCCCGCTTTTCAGTTTGCTCTACTTCAGACATTTTTCTCCCTTTTCCGATCTCTTTGCGCTTCCGTTCCTGAAGCCAGGCGGATGCGGCCTCCTGTCAGGCGTGGCAGGTTTAGAAAAATAAGGGGTCGGAGCCTTAAGGGGCGTCGCCTCCGTCAGCTCCTCAGGATCCGCTAAGTTTTCGCTTTTTGCGGTCATTATAAATCCGCTCGGCGATCTCAGCGGGGACGCCATCGATATAATCTCGGCTACGCGACATTTTCAGATCGCCACCTATCCTATCCGTCAGCGTCGGCATACCCTTGCCACAACTTGTTTTTTGACTTTACCGTAAGCCTCGCTACTCGGCCCGCCTCAGTAGCTGCCTTCGCCTCAGTCCGACTTTACCTTCACTCCGAGGACTCACATCGAGCACTCTGAGGTATTCACCCGTCTGGTTGTTACACGCTTAAACCCGAAGGTCTTCACTGCCTCGCAACTCTTATTATAATTTTCACGGGTGGACGTGCTATGAAATCAGTAGTACGGGTCCTCACGCTCTTGGGCTGGTCCGCCGAAGTCATTGCCGGGGCCCGCTAACCCGCCGCTGGCTTTAGCTTACGGGCTAAGTTTCCACTGAGCTCCGAAGAGTCTTGGTTACCGCTTAACCGCTGGGCTAAAAGCACATCGCATTATAATTACCGTACTTATCTAAGGGAGAGAAATGGCTAAAAAGCAAATTGCTTTTTAAAAACAGCTTGTTTTTTAAAGCCCGCTTACTTTCTGCCTTAAGCCCGATTTCACGCCGAGATGCTGGCATTTTCTCTTTAAAAGTTAAAAACTCACATGAAAATATACTAAAGCCTTTTAAGATTAAGGGATTTCGGGTTTTCCCTGCCTTATATAATAATAGTCTTTTTCGAAAGTCAACATGGAAATTAGCCGATTTTTAACTTTTTAATGTGAAAGTTATGTTGAAAATTTTAAGGTTAAACTTTACATGAAAATGTTGAAAAATAATGTTGCCTTATATACTAATGCAGAAGTTCAACTTTTTTTTCCATGTACCTATATAAACCCTCTTGAAAAGCAAGCTGGCTAAGACTCTGTTTTTTAAAAGGAGCTTAGATTAAGGTTTTCTCTGAAACAACTATATTTGAAGCCAAATAGGTTTATTTCAGTTTTTCACGTGTGTTCCTGACTACGCTACCTCGCATGCTCGTAGTATTGCTGGTGGGCTGAGGTTTTTGGGACCGGCGCGGCTGGGCCTTGCCCAACTTCCCACTGTTAAGCCGCTTTTTTTGCCAAGTGAAGAGGCGCATTTGCGGAAGACGGTTTTCCCAACTTTCAGCCTCAGCCATGCCCTAAACTCTCCTTTTGCTCTTTCCAGGTTACTTTGGCTCTGTCGGGCTCGGAATCAATCGGTTCAGCGTTTAAAATGGTTAACTCTTCGAGTGTTACCGTGGGCATACTCGGTATGCTTTGATATGCTTCTAATGGTAATCGCGAAATTTCTCTCTCACACTGTAAATTATTATTATTTATTATCGGCGTAGTAGTAGGACAACCATTACCGCGCTCGACCGCGCTTGCCAATGGTTTTCCTTCAAACCTTTCCACGTTTAACTTATGAATAGGTGTGAGAGAGATTTTATCTTTGGAACTGTTAGCCTTCATAATTATTGGAACAATTTGCAAATTTTCAAGAACCATGAACCAAACTCGGCCATGCCTTTCATAAGATACTAAACCCAACTTTTCTAAGTAACCCTTAGTTTTTGGAACGTCTTGGCTTAACTCTATATCTTTACTGCTTTGTGTTCCACTCGCATATTTTGCCCATCTCTTAAATTTTCTTGTCCATCTTCCGGGGAGTGTTCCAAAATAGGCTTTAACGGTTGTGCGGTCATAAACTCCTAAGATTTCATTGAATAATTCTTTAGCTTTTTCCAGTGGTAATTCATATTCGAAACCCTTAGCTCTTAGCTGATCCACAAAAACAATGCATCTGGTTCTTACTGTGTTGCATCCACGTTTCATGTAATGTTTTGGTTGTGTGGTGAAGGGCGCCATTTAATCAATTCCTCATGTGTTGTTGAGCCCATTTCAAACTCAAGCTTCGTATGGGGTTCAAAAGTCTTTTATAGTTATTCAACTGCTTCTGTTAGTAACAGCAGCTGTGCGTGTGTAAAATTCACAGGCAGCAGAAGTTACCTACAGCAGCTGTGGGGTGCCAACATGCAAAAAAAGACTGATGAGATCAAGATTTATCCCCGAAAAGCGTCGCTCCTGGCGAAAATACTTGAACTCAGTATGTTGGGATACACAGACTACGCGATTGCCGAGGAAATTAAAGAACTCCAGAAGTCTCACGACAAACTCAAGGCCGCTGGTGTCGTTACGGAGACTACCGTGAAGCGTGATCGAGAGCGCTTGGAAAGAGATTACGCAGGTATCGTTAATTACCTTGAGACGGTTCAGCATGTGGGGTATTTTGCAGAAAAAGCACGTGAACGCTTTCTGTCTCTATCTCCTCAAAAAAGTGAGCATACGCGTCAAAGGATTCACGACCTACTCGCTCAAGGTATCGCTCTCCCTGTAGGGAATGCAAATAGGGTTTGGGATAACCGTCTTGGCTGTTACAAGCTTGCGAAAGTAAAGGTCAAAATTGCTGGCAAGTTACGTGAGACCAGGCAGGTTCAAATTAACCAGAATAGAGTTCCTTTGGCGAAAGAGTTCTGGATCACTTACTATAATGGCAGAAACATGATTGAGTTCTGCGAAAATAATCTGGGGGGACGAGTAAACACACAGCACACTCTGAAAAACCCCATCTTCATCGGCATTATTAAATACAAAGGAAAAGAGTACTATTTTCCTCAGTTAGCAATAATCGACAGAGCAATGTGGAAAGAATGCGAACCTCGCGAGGAAAGAGTGAGATGGAATCCTCTTCATCACCACACGTTCGGCTTTATCAGAAAAGCCGGGCTCTGGAGTAAAGACGCTGCAGTTGAGCCCAAAATCCTTAATGTGATTGACTTAGCGTCACTTGGAAAATGTAGAACCGAAATTGCGAAGCTGACGGGTTTGTCATATGATAACGTCATGAGCGTTCTCGAAGATCCTGTATACGCCAACAGGGTCTTGAAGGATGGGAAGTACGAAGATGCTGGTCTCGGCTTTGAGATTGTTCCGTTTGAGAAATGGCTGGCCGCGCACAAAAAATACTATGAAAAACAGCCAAGGTCCAGCTTTAGTGTAGAGTTCAGACAGTCGAGGATGAACCAACGGCGAGAGGAACTTAGAGCCTGGATCAAGACCCACAACGATTTACGCTTTAACGAAATACTTCATGGATTCCTGTTAAATGACGAGAAACCTATCTCTGGTCCTTGTCTGGCCAAGTATCTCCAGCTTTTAAAACTGGAAAACAGAATTGAAAAGCGGAACGGCAAATGGCACATATTAAGCGCTTAAACACTATGAGGATTCCCGTGGTTTCCAAGCGTAGCATGCCACGTCGACGGCTGACACCATAACCTTCTCGCGCCAGCAGAACACGCGACGGCGAAGGATCTCGACAGCCTTAGCCTTCCTCGGGTCCACACCGCCGTGGCCGCTGGGCTTTCCGATGCAACCAAGCTGAACCCAGCTTTTCAACATCACTTGAGTGTCGTAGCGTTCCAACAGCGTCTTGAGGAGCTCCACGTCCTGTGCTGTTAAATCGCCGTGAAAATGTGCACAATTTATGCAGTAACGTTTCCTTTCAGCTTTAAAACTCAATTCTGAGACGTCTAAACGTTACTATTGCCGTTTAAGCTTAAAAATCGCATGCTCAGCAGAAACAAGCCCAGAACAGCGGATGTGAAGGAAAAGAATAGGCGTGTGTTTCGACATATTAACCTTGGTTCGGCACGCTTAACTTTCGTTGTGTTGCTCAGTGTCGCTTTTTGAGTAACTACCCCCTCCCGGAGCCCATTTTAGCTTTCGAGAAGGCGCCAAAACTTGTAAACGACTCGCCCCCTCTGCTCGGGAGTGCAGGTTACAAGGCCCTGATGTTCCATTCGAAGAAGAAGTTTTCTGACCTGGCTCCTGTCACGTCTTAATGTTTGTCCGAGGCTGGACGCCGTCGAGGGATGCTGCCTTAGCAACTCCTGTATTTTTGTTCTCATTGTTGTGTTGACGTCTACCAGGGCCTCTTCAGTCCGATGGCATTCCTCGGCTTGTATGAGAAGCCAGTCCATAAGCTTTTGACATTCATTAACATCGCACTCCCGGCGGCAGCGAATCGATTCCCAAAACAGACACTTAAAACATGGAATATCAGTGAGAATGTCGACACTCATGATTAATCCCTGTGGTCCGCAAGAAGTGTGAGACGGACATTCGTTTAAAACCGTTTTTGCATTAAGCGCTTGAAAAACAGAGATTTCGCCAAAATATAGCTTCTGACAGAACGTTCCTTATCGTTTACTACGAGCATAGTCTCGGTTGCAACGCCTTAAACGGTGCAGAAAAGCCAAGAAAAGGCGTTGTGAAAACTTGGTTTCAGATCTGCAGGTTTAACTTCCTCTTCCACGAGAATCAAGAGGTTACTCTATCATGCTGGGCCGCCTTGATAACTTCGACTTTCCTTTCCATCTCAGCCAGTTCTTCTTCAAACTTCTCCTCGCTCATCAGCGACTGGCTGAGCCTCAGGAACCGCTCCAGAAGCTTAAGCCATTTCATCTGTATGTCCGGGTCGCCCATGTCAGCAAACTTCTTTCCTTCCTGGTAACAGTACGCCGCCAGGTCACGCAGAATCTTGTCCCTGTCGGCAAAAGTTTCGGAATCTCTGATGCGCTGCTCAAAGTGTCGACGGTCGCCCTTAACGCGTCTGATGGTGCTTATGGAAGGCTTGGCACAGGCTTCAAGGATAGAGACGACTTGCACGAAAACTTTGTAAAAAAATTTTTGTTCTCTGAGAAAGCTGTCTGAGCTTGATTCTAAACGCTTTCGCTGAACAGAGCTTATTTCAGGCTTTTTCTCATGTGCACAAGCATCATTGCGTGACTTGTTTTCGTCCATAATTATTACACGCACTTGCTATTCTGACTATTCTCATCTTTGCCCTAACAGCATGCTGCGCAGCGCAGCCATCTTCCTCGGATCCATGAGTAAATCGTTGTTCTCGGTAACGTACTCGGTGACTCTTTCTGCCTTAGCCAACATTTCTAAAGCCTCTGTGCTTAATGCATTCCCCCTCGTCGCCCTTCTAAAATCGGCGAAAATGTCGAGCGGATGAGGCTCAACATCCTCAGGCTTAATCTGCTCCTTACTTTCGTCTTCCTTAAGCGTCCGCGCTATTCTTTTAGCCCTTTTCACTCGTGCCTTCAAAGCTTCATATTCAGCCTTTCTCGCTTCACTCTGCAAAGTCCTTAGTTCTTCGATTTTTTGCATAAGATTTTGAATCTGTTTTACCAGTTGTTCCAACGGATTTCCAATTTGCGCTCGAAAAGCCGTGCTGCCTCCCTTGTACTCGTTAGCTTTTAACTCAAGCCCTTCTTTGCTGGCGATCAACCTATGCAAAGTATTCTGAACTTCAAGCATCGCATACAGTTTTCCCTGGTAATAGATACCCTCTTCTAATTTGCCCTCGTCTTTCAGTATTGAAAGCGTTCCTGACGGCAGCTGGGATGATGGAACCCATTCGTTAGGCTTAACTTCAACCCACAAGTCCATGCCCAAAGTTTTCCCTTCACGATCCAATAAGAACCCTGATTCCAGTTTCTTAACCGGCGTGCCGCTTATGAGATATACTGTTCTCAATTTAAAATTCACCCCCTATAACCCTTTTAATCAACGCTGCAATTTTCTGGGGAGTTAAATCAACGCTTTTTGGATCCACATTTTGCTCTTCAGTATCCACTCTTGTTCCTGCTGGAAGCTGAGTGTACTTGACAGATACTGCCCTGGGCAGCAAGTCTTCGTCTATCATTATGAATTTCTGCTGTGTCAAGCCTGGGCTGCAAGTATCCTCAAGCGTTTGCACCCGATAAAAAAGCTTAGCTTTACCCTTAACCGTGAACTTTTTTACATTTTCTCTTGAGCCAAACGCCCATGCCTCTTGTAATGCTTCGCGCCATTGTCCCCGCAGCTTTTCCAGTTCAGCAGCATCTAAGGGCTCCTTTTTTGCTTCCGTCTGTTCCGGTGTAGGCTCGGTTTTAGGCTCTGAACTTGCTTTAGCCTCTTCCTTAGCCTTCTCTTCGGATTTGACAACCGTAAATTTTATGTCCTTTCTGAAGAAGGGCACATTTTTCACCTTTTTCCCAGATATCCGGTATTACGCTTAACCGTTCTACGCCGCCAAATCGTGTAGGGCTTCTCCTCCGCAGTCTTTTCAGTGAATTCCTTAAGTCGCTGCTGCCAGAACTGGCGCTCTGCATCTGACGCAGCCTTAGCCACTTTATCCTCGAGCTGACTCAGAACCACTTTGTTCAGTGCTTCCATGCGCCGCTCAACTTCGCCTATGCGCTCGACATACGTGGAGTACAATATAATGTAGCCCTTCAGGGCCTGTATGATGAGGCGGATTCGCTTCATGTCAAGCCCTGTTAAGCCCTTCTCGTTTAAGCGTTGAATGCAGCCCAAAGCCATTTTAGCGGCTTCCTCAACTGAAATAAGGTTTTCAGCGGGTTTGATGGGTTCAAGCGTTGTTGTTGAACCAACTTCTTTTTGACTGTTTGGGACTGAGAGGCCCAGGCGCCGGAGCTTAAGCCTCATCGCTTCAGGGCTGCGATTGAAGTGCTCGCACAACTCGTCAAGGCTCTTGCCTTGTTTAACCATGTCTGTTAAGGCCAATTCCTCTTCGTTCGTCCAGTAGGGCATTCGAGTATCTCCAATAAAATGTGAGTATCTACTCAAAAATGAGTAAACCAATCAGATATATTAAAGTTACTACTGTTCAACAACAACACAGAGGCTTTTTGAAGCATTTAATGCATGCGTGCATTTTATCTTTCGGAAAACTTTTGAGAAAAAATTTATGGAACGGAAATAATACATAAAAAGGATGGAGGATGATTAATAGGCTTAAAAAAATGAAGGGTAGGCTGTGGAAATGACGGAAAAGTGGTGGAGAAAGAAGTGGTATTGGGTGCTCTGCATCCTATTAGCGTTTGTGCTTGTTCCCATCATCAACCTATTTTTCTTCACTGAAACACCCTTGAGTAAGTCCATCGTTTATGCTATAGCCTCATCTGTTGGCGTTCTATTGGCATACTTTGCATATACGGGGAAAACCATTTTCAAGATTCAACCAAAAACCTTACGACGTATAATATTCATCACGTTCGGCGCCTTCACTGTAGGGTTTCTCTCATGGGCTTTCATCGTCCTTCCGCTGGCATCTTATTTCGATAAACCTGGGCCTATCGTATTTGTGTTGTTGTTGGTTCTGATGGTAGTTTGCGCCTTCATTGTGGACACTATCATGAAGCGGAGAGACTACCGACCTTTCATGGAAGGTGGAGGAAACATTTAAAACGCGGGCTAAAGTCGTTGTCGGTGTGTGCGTGGCTTGAAAAGAGGAGTGGTCTGATGGATCCTGCTTACGGTTTAATTCTCTTCGGCGTTATCTTTTTCGGTTTCATGGCAGTATTTGGCGCCGTGCGAGCTTATCGAAGGAAGGAAAAAGCGTATTATTTGTCCTCTATGATAGGTTTTCTTGCGATTCTTATATTTGTGTTGGCTTTTCTTAACCAACTTATCCTCGCGCTCATTCTTGTAGTTGCCACAGGTATACTGAGCACCGCTCTATTACCAAGGATATTGGAAGCATCGGGGCGAGAATTGGCTAAGCAACGGCAAAAGGCGGATCTCTCTGCGCCGTTAAGGTTAAGAGATTTCTTCACGAACGTAGGATGGTTTAAGCTTACATCTAAATGGGGGTTATGGAAAACCATGTTTCTCTTCTACCTCTTATCGCTGGTGATTATCGGGGGGATACTCTTCACTTTAAGCACATTTTCCAGTTTAATAGCAATAGAATACGTTGTGGGCTACACAATTGCAGGTCCAATTCTCGCCACTTTCATGTTCTATCAGGCACTCAAGAAGGCCGATCGAGTTGTGGAAGTTGCGGAAAGTGAAGAAGATGGAAATTCGTGATCGCATATTGGTTTACTTACCTATGGCCGTGGCTGGGACAACAGTAGGCATTTTGGGAGTATATTCTATTGAGATGAGTTGGCTATCAAAAATC
>Ga0210056_1000340_pt1 | contig 36941 bp, 33 predicted proteins | sample CryGeyCG2014_080_2_FD_183965 | JGI IMG/M metagenome (GOLD analysis project Ga0210056, IMG submission 183965) | Groundwater microbial communities from aquifer - Crystal Geyser CG07_land_8/20/14_0.80 (SPAdes) (version 2) | ecosystem: Environmental > Aquatic > Deep subsurface > Groundwater | place...
GTTTACCATCCTAGTGACAGCGAAGCTTTTCCGGAGATGCTAGAAGTTGCCGTAAAGTATAAACCGAATATTCTGCTATATGTAGGGGTGTCTCCGAGAGGCGCTGCTCAAATAGCAAGGTTAGTCCACCCTAAGGTAGTTGTCTCTTTTTATTCTGATGCGGGATCGGAGAAGAAATTTATTGAGGCAATAAGAAGGGAAGCACCAGAGACAAAAGCCAGGCTAATTAAGCGCTTTGAAATTTACCAATACCCAGAAGTGTGGATGTAATCGCCAAGAGATTTTGCTCAAGGTAATACAATTGAGACTTTTCAATAATACAATGCCCTACAATACAAAATGAAGGAGGGATATGAATGTTACGAATAAAGAAATAAAATGTCCATGGTGTGGTGAGATAACAATGCCTAAGGTAAGTCGCTCCAGGAATGAGTATGGGCATATAATAGAGAGAAGATGTTCCCATTGTGGTAAGGTACTTGCTGCTTACCTTGAAGAAGAAGGGAATTTCATCCCCGCCATACGCACATTTTAGATAGGTAACAAATTTGTCTTCATTCATGATCAAATAATTGAAGATAAGAAAGGAGTTAGTAATGGCAGGAAAAACTAAGATGGAGGCAGCGCAGTTAGCCGAGGGTGCTCTTACAGATGAGGCGTTGATGGATTGGGAGAAAAGAATCGGGCTTGAGTTGCGCGTTGGGAATATTTTCAACCAGACAGTATCATACGAAGCGATAAGGAATTTTTCCAATGGGACAGGCGATGCCAATCCCCTGTATTGGGATCCTGGGTATGCTGGGAAAACCAGGTATGAAGCGCTTATAGCTTCTCCATCGTGGGTAGCAAGTGTTTTTCCCCATTGGGTATTACAAGGCCTGCCGGGAATACACGCCGACCACTCAGCATCCGATTGGGAATTTCTTAAACCGGTATGGGTTAATGATAAGATCACGCCAAAGTCCTATTTTGTTGGCTATGATGTTAAGACTAGCAGGTTTGCTGGGAGGACAGCTTTCGAATATCAAAGGTTTGAATACTGGAACCAGCGGGATGAATTGGTGAGCCGGGGACATTGTATGCTGGTGAGATACGAGAGACAAACAGCAAAGGGAAAGTCGGAAAAAGGTGAGGGCAAGTATGACTATATCAAAATACCTCATCCCTGGACTGAGAAAGAACTGGAGAAAGTTGATAGAGATGTGCTAGCTGAGGAGATAAGAGGGTCAAAGGTAAGATATTGGGAGGATGTCCAGGTTGGTAATGAGTTGACACCAGTGGTTAAAGGTCCCTTTGGCATGACGGACATGATTGCCTACTGCGTTGGAGCTGCCCCGGTGCAATTGGCAGCTCATGGTGTGCAACTGAGGTTATATAAGAAGCATCCGGCATGGGCATTCCGTGATCCAGTAATTCATGCCTGGGAACCAGTTTATAGTGTGCATTATTCTGTAGCTGCAGCTCGTGGCGTTGGTGCTCTCTATGCCTACGACGTAGGGGTTCAGAGACACTGCTGGCTCGTAAATCTCCTTACTAACTGGATGGGGGATGAAGGTTGGCTGAAAAGATGTGATGCTCAATATCGTCAGTTCGTGTACCATTCAGATGTGGTATGGTTTGGCGGGAAGGTTACCAAGAAATATGTTGACGAAGTTGGCGAATGTTGTGTTGACATCGAAACTCATGGCACGAATCAGAGAGGGGAGGACACTATACCTGGATACGCAACCGTAATTCTGCCTTCGAAGGAAAAAGGAACCTGGCCTGTACAGAAGAGGCTACCTGACAAGGAGTTCCGTGGTACGGGCAAAGGGGTTTATTTTTGAGGCAGCTCGAGCTTTCCTTGCCGATAAGCCTCAAGATATTTGAGGCAATATTCATCTTTACCTAGCAATGCCTCGGTGGCAATAATAGTAGCATTAAGGGCAAGGTCACAGGGATCGAGGATAGCCGCATCCAATCCTTGGTATATGGCCAATGTAACTAAGCTCCGATTCAACAAACTGCGATAAGGTAAGGCGAAGGAAATATTACTGGCAGATAAGGAAGTTAACTTCATCGGCTACTGCTTCTACTGCCGTTGAGCCTGCAGCATCTAATATCAGTGCCCTCAGAGGATCACCTTGGGCAAAAAGCCTATCTACCTGCTCCTCAAGAATGCTGCCAATGGTGCAGATAACTGTTGCCAAAAGCTGCAGACCTTGCCATTCTGTGGCGTCGCCACCAACATTGAATTCTACTTCATGGTCTTGACCTTAGCACGATAGCCAAGATAACGAAGAACCTCGTCTTCGCTTATAGTAATGTCGGACTCAAACAACTGATAATCTTTAAGCATAGCTTAGTACGTTTCCTTGTCTGGCAAAGGAAGATTATTAAGGCCAAAATAGCTTTGCTGCTTGTTTTCTCAGTTCAGTGCGGAAGTCAGGATGGGCAATAGCAATAAGTTCTTCTGCTCTTTGTCGTTGTGTTTTCCCTTTCAGCCTAGCAATACCATGTTCAGTAACGACAATGTCAGCCAACGTTCGGGGCACGGTAATTATTGTGCCGGGTTCAAAGTGAGGCACAATACGAGATGCGTTGCCATTCCTTGCTGTGGATGGAAGAGCAACGATATTATGTCCACCCCGGGATAAGTTAGCGCCTATGGCAAAAGCAAGCTGTCCACCCGTGCCACTAACCATCGTTGGCCCTAAAGATTCGGCAGCAATTTGCCCGCTCAAATCTACGGCAAGTGCACTATTAACAGCCACCATGTTATCATGAGCAGCAATAATTTTCGGATCAAGTATATAATCTGATCCATATAGCTCGAGCACAGGGTTCATATTGAAAAAGTCCATCTCCTCCCTGGTTCCCCCGCCACAAGCAGTAGCAAGCGCCTTATTCGGATTGAGTGTCTTTTTCTTCCCTGTAATAACACCCTTCATTATTAATGTAGCAGTTCCTCGGGGACAATTCTCAGAATGCCAGCCCAGGTCATTCTTGTTCTCCAAAACACCTAATTGGAGAATCCATTCCGCCGTACCTCCTACTCCTACTTCAAGAGTATCTCCATCCTTGATTAAGCTGCCGGTATATTGAGCAATACCTTTCTCCACCTCCCCAGGTCCCGCTGTTTTCCTCCCCAATATGTCTGTAGTTCCAGGGAGTCTCCCTGTAGGAGTATGCTTCACAAAATAATCTATCTCAGCAACATGGATGAAGTTATCACCGTAGGTTCTGATCAAGTTTTCATTTACTTCAGCAAGAACAACCTTGGCTGCTCGCACTGCCCTCTTTTTATCCCAAAGTGAAGCACCGAAGCCACAGTAACCATGCTCATCAGGAGGTGAAAGCTGGATAAGCAAAACATCTACGGGTTCCCTTACACCGGGGTCTTCAGCCCACAGAAGTCCACTAATGAGGTAATCACCTCGTCGCTCCGCTATCATGTTTCTAGCGACAGGCAAGATGTATCCTACACTTACCTGGAAAGTATCATCCCATCCGGGTTCATACCAGGGAAAATCTCTTCCCGGGGCGGGAACGAGAAGTCTTATGTCCTTGAGCTCCACAGACCTGGCTACCAGCGCCATGGCTAAATCCAATGGTTCTAACCCATAGGCAAAAGAAACATGATCACCTGACTTAATTACCTTGACTGCTTCATCCGAGGAGACTGTTTTTCTTTCATATTCTTCTCTCCAATCCATTAGTTTACCTCCAAAATTTTTTCTTACCTTTAATCTTCTAGTGGCCAGAGCAATATCATCAAATTAAACTCAAATCTCTTGCAGTCAAACTCTCTGCGTGTCATTGCGAGCGAAGCATGAAAATCTTGCCTTTCAAATTTGTGGGCTCGGCAGGATTCGAACCTACGACCAACCGGTTATGAGCCGGCCGCTCTGCCACTGAGCTACGAGCCCCTTTCTTTTAAATCATAGCGGTTGTTAAAACAAAATACAAGGTAGATATTGAACAATACCTTATTCTGTGCTACCATCTCAAATCAACTTGGGCCCCTGTAGCTCAGTGGATAGAGCACTGGCCTCCGGAGCCAGGTGCAAGGGTTCAAGTCCCTTCAGGGGCGCAAAAGAGAAAACATGATAATATAGGAGGCGAAGGAATGCTTGAAGTCCGTTGGCATGGTAGAGGAGGGTTAGGGGCGGTTACCTCGGCAGAGTTAGTTGCTCGCGCGGCTATAGGTGAAGGAAAGTACGCCCAGTCATTTCCCAGTTTCGGACCGGAAAGGAGAGGAGCGCCAGTTCTTGCCTTCTTGAGGATAAACAACGAATTTATCAGGCTGAGAACCAATATCTACGCACCTGATATAGTAGTGGTTCTTGACCCAGGGTTGCTTCATGCCGTCGATGTAACTTTAGGGCTTAAGGAAGAAGGGAAAATTGTGATTAATTCCAGGAAAACGCCTGCCGAGTTGAAGTCCGAATTTGATTTCAAATGGCCTGTAGCTGCCGTTAATGCCACCAAAATTGCTAAGGAAGCTATAGGATTGGCTATTACTAATACTGCTATGATTGGCGCTTTCCTGAGAGTTAGCGAAGTTGTGAAAATGGACTTCCTGGTAGAGCAATTAAAGGAGCGCTTTGGTAAACGTGCTGAAGCAAATATTGAAGCTATGAAAAGGGCTTATCACGAAACTACATTAAAGGAGTAAGAAAATGGTCAAGCAGTTAACCTGGATAGATATGGAAGTCGGCAATATAGTCAAAGAAGCCGGCAGTGCTAGCTTTCGTAGGACAGGCGATTGGAGAACCGAAAGGCCCATAATAGACAAGGAGAAATGTAACAAATGTGGGTTATGCTGGCTCTATTGCCCTGATGTAGCTATAAGACCCCTTGAGAATGGATATTATGAGCCTGACCTTTATTACTGTAAAGGGTGTGGTATTTGCGCCAAAGCATGTCCCAGAGAGGCTATAACAATATCAGAGGAGGAAGAGAAATGAGCAAAAGGGTAGCGCTAGAGGCTTCGTTTGCCGTTGCTGAAGCAGCTAGAATGGCTGATGTTGATGTCACTGCTGCCTATCCCATAACACCTCAGACGCATATTCCTGAACGGCTTGCCGAAATGGTGGCCGATGGTGAGCTAGATGCCGCCTATATTCCCGTGGAGTCAGAGCATTCGGCTATGAGTGCTTGCCTTGGAGCTGCCGCCGTAGGTGCCAGAACCTTCACCGCTACTGCAGGCCAAGGATTAGAACTCATGCATGAGGTCGTTTATGTTGCTTCTTCTATGAGATACCCTATTGTTATGGCAGTATGTAATAGAGCTCTTTCGGCACCATTAAGTGTTTGGGGGGATCACTCCGATGCTATGGCTGTCAGAGATACTGGCTGGATTCAGGTATTTTGCCAGAATAATCAGGAGGCATTCGACTTGACCCTGTGGGCTTTCCGTGTCGGCGAGGATCCTAAAGTTTTATTCCCCGTTATGGTTCATCTCGATGGGTTCACTCTATCACATGTAACAGAACCAGTGATTTTGCCAGAGCAGAGTGAGGTGGATAGATTTCTCCCCAAATTCCAATACCTATTTGCTTTAAACCCTGATAAGCCAATGACCCATGGAGCTTTTGGGCCACCTGAGATATATTCAGAGGCAAAAATAGCTCAAGAGGTAGCATTCCGAAAATCTAAAGAGATAATACTCCAGGGATGGAACGAATTTGGAAATATTTTCGGCCGTCATTATTTTCCCGTCGAACAATATAGAACCGCGGGTGCCAAAACGCTGCTTTTAACTATGGGGAGTTCAACTGAGACAGCAAAGATTGTAATAGATGAAAGGAGAGATAAAGGCGAGGCTATAGGACTTATAAGCCTGCGCCTATGGAGGCCTTTCCCGTTTGAGGAATTTCGCCAAATAGTGAAAGGTGCAGAAACTCTCATCGTCCTCGATAGGTGTATTTCTTCTGGAATGGGAGGCCCGGTCTTTTCTGAAGTTAGATCAGCTTTATATAATGAGGTGCCAAAGCCAAAAGTGGTCAATATCATAGGTGGCTTGGGTGGAAGAGACATATCAGAGAATGATTTTGAGTATGTTATTGACAGGAGCAGGGAAATTGCAAAACAGGGCTCGGAAAAGATGCTCGAGACAGTGGGCGTAAGGGGCAAAATGATAGGCATAAGGGGGTAAAAAAATGGAGGGAAAAACTATAAAATTTGGTAAAAATCTAGTAACTACCAGGGAATCACTCGCTCCGGGGCATAATTTTTGTGCTGGCTGCGGAGAGGCTTTAGCCTTAAGGCTGGCATTGAAAGCCCTGGGAGAGAATGTAATAATTGCGAATGCTACTGGCTGTATAGAGATTTGCACCTCGCCACTCCCCTATACCTCTTGGCGCCTTCCTTGGATGCATACCCTTTTTGAAAACACTGCTGCCGAAATCTCAGGAGTAGAAGCAGGTTTAAACATCTTGATGAAAAAAGGCAAGATACCACAAAGGGATATTAAATGCATCGCTATAGCTGGAGATGGGGGAACAAGTGATATAGGGATTCAAGCTCTATCGGGAGCATTTGAGAGGAGGCACAACTTTTTGTATCTTTGTTTTGATAATGAAGCCTATATGAATACAGGAATTCAAAGGTCAAGTGCCACACCTTATGGAGCCTCAACTACTACCGCTCCAGCGGGTAAATTTAGTATCGGACAAATTACCGAGAAAAAGAATATGGTAGCTATCGCCGTGGCTCATGATATACCTTATGCGGCTACAGCCTGCCATAGCTATCCCTTTGATTTGATGAATAAGGTTAAAAAAGGAGCAGGAATCAAAGGCCCAGCTTATATACATATCTTATCTTGCTGTCCTACAGGGTGGCGGTATCCCTCAAATTTGACTATCGAGGTTGGCCGTCTTGCCGTGGAGACAGGTATTTTCCCCCTTTATGAAGTAGATGACGGACAGTACAAGTTAAGCATTGCCCGCCCTAAACTTAAACCAGTTGAAGAGTACCTGAAGCTACAAGGGCGATTTCGACATTTGTCGGATGAAGAAATCAAAAAGATTCAAGGAAAAACTGACAGGAAATATGCCAAACTCAGAGCAAAGGTAGCAGCTTCGGCAGCTTGAGTTATAGGTGACCTATACTTTAGTCCTGACCCTGAACTTGTTTCAGGGGATTCAGGATAGATATTAGCCCTGAATTAAGTTCAGGGTGGTATTTCGTTTTACGGGGTGTGGCGCAGCGGCTAGCGCGCATGGTTTGGGACCATGAGGTCGGTGGTTCAAATCCACTCACCCCGACCATAATGTTCTAGGCAACTTGCTTAACACATTAACAAAGGTTATAATCTAATACGCAAAGTATCAAAAACATAGTGTTGAGGTTCATCCTCAGCAAAAGGAGGTCTTAAATGGCTTTACTCTACGAAAAGAAGGGGAAAATAGCCTATATTACCATCAATCGTCCCCAGGCAATGAATGCCTTTGATCCGGAGACTTTTCAAGAATTAAGCAATGCTCTAATAGATTTTCGTGATGATGATAATCTGGGAGCCGGCATAGTCACTGGCGCCGGTGAAAAGGCATTTTGTGCTGGGGCAGACATCAAAACGATTATTCCCTATATGGCGGAACACGCTCTATACTGGCAAAAGGTACCCACGATTATGCGAGGACTTGAACTATACAAACCCCTTATAGCCGCAGTTAACGGGCTAGCACTGGGTGGAGGGCTAGAACTAGCTCTAGCTTGCGACATCAGAGTGGCTTCAGAAAATGCTAGATTCGGGGTTCCTGAAGTAACGCTGGGACTAATACCTGGCTGGGGCGGAACCCAAAGACTGCCCCGATGTGTTCCTTGGGCAACAGCAGCCGAAATGCTATTTACGGGTAAGCCGATAAGTGCCCAGGATGCCTATCGTATAGGTTTGGTCAATAGAGTTGTGCCACCTGCCGAACTCATGCCCACAGCAGAAGCAATAGCCAGAGATATCTTGAAAGTGGCACCGCTAGCGGTGAAAGCAGCCAAGCAAGCTATGTTGAGAGGAACGAGTGTCAGCCTGGAAGAGGGGTTGAAGATAGAAGCTGACTTGGAAGCACCGCTATTTGCTTCTGAAGATCTAGCTGAGGGAAGAAAAGCATTTACAGAGAAAAGGAAGCCGGAGTTTAAGGGAAGGTAAGCTCTTGCGGGAGTAACTCAGCGGTAGAGTGCCTGCCTTCCAAGCAGGTTGTCGCGGGTTCGAGTCCCGTCTCCCGCTCCAAGAATGGCTTCAGAATTCTATCCAATCCTTTTAATTCTTGAGGCTTGCTTGACACTTTGCTTAACTTGCCTACAGCCCTATTTTGTCAGCCACTTCGCGCATCCCCATGATGGTGTCAGTGACTAGCTCTCTTAACTCCACCCCAAATATCGCCGCTCCCTTTTCAATCACTGAGCGGTTCACACCAGCAGCAAATGATTTATCCTTCCATTTCTTCATCACCGACTTTGCCTCCAGGTCTGCCACGCTCTTCGATGGCCGGATTATCGCTACCGCTGTGATAAGATGTTGCTCCGGGAAACGTTCATAATCCAGGTCATGCATGAGTCCAACGATGCCCCACTTCTCTTCATTCTCGCCTATCTTCCGTGCTATGTAGCGCATCACTCCCTCAACGCAATAGGCGTGCTTCAGCAGGCTCTCGCTCTTGTTAAATTCCTTGTTAATCCAAGACTATAAACCGTTGAGTTCTAAATAGCAAAGTAAATACTACGTAGGCCAGGGAAAGAGACATGAGTATCAAAGCAAAGGATACATAGATATAATCCGGCATATAACTCACTAAGCCTATACGGGCTAATATGGGCATGACCCAGGGATTGGCGGGCGAGAAATAATTGAACCAGAAGGAAATATTGAAAAGCCACAGCCACAAGGCGGGGAATAGAGCCAGTGCCATAGTAATGACTCTTTCGCGCCTGTAAGTGCATTTAGAAGCCGCCAGAATTGCTACAGGGATATAGACTACTAGATACTGGTAGTTAACCTGGTAAGAGAGGCCTACAAAGATAAGGAAACCAGCGAGTGCTCCTTGTATCGGGGTTATTGACTTGATACGGCTTAATACAATGGCAACAAGTGTCGCCACAGCCAGTATGGGTATATTGAGTTGTAAAAAGCCGCTCGTCTCCCAGCCAAAGACATTATGCAGGTAAGTAAGAAGAGCACCACTGCCACTGAAGGCATAACACAGCGGGTATTGATAACCCGGGCTCTGCCCTGGCAGGAAAAGCGAGTGAGCATAAGAGCGGAAATTTCCCGTGAGTAAAAAAGGAATGGATATGAATACCACGATAGCCAGAAGTATGGAGCAATTGCTCAGGAGTCTGCGCTTGCTAATGTGCTGTGCGCTTATCGCTACCATCAGCGCTATTGGCAAGAATGTATGCTGCTTGGTCATCAGTGCTAAGCCGGCCAGCAAAAACGCCAGCCTGTCCCTTTTCCGCTCGAACATAACCACTGAGGCCAGGAGAAAGGCAGCGGCTATAGCATCAAACTGCCCAAAGACGCCGGACTCATACCAGGCGGTAGGATGAAAAAGCCACAGGCTAGCAAATACCAGTTTGCGAAATTTTGAACCAGGCACAGCCCAAAATATCAGGCTCCCTATGGCCAGGTCGGCTGCTATAATGGGAACTTTCATCGCTAGTCGCCAGCTAGTGTCCACCATCATACTTGCAGCCCAACTTGCCGGTGCCGCCAGCAGAGACAGTCTTAAGCTAAGGAGCCACACTGGGGGATAGACAAAAGCCCAGCCTTTGAAAGGGAAGATATCCAGGGTGCCATCAGCATACCGATAAAAGTCAAGACCGTAGAGCTGGAATACCTTGGCAAAGGCCCAAAATTGGGCGACATCAGGTCCGGCAGAAAGGGGAGCAGCCCAGAATCTAATAAGGGCAGCCAAGATTAAGACAGCCCCTAAAATGAGAAAGTATAATTTATGACTGATATGCCTCATCGCCCATCGCCGATGCAAGAAGTTCTCAGGCACTTGTGCAATGTTCCATTCTTCATCACAATAGCGCAAAAATCCTGCTAATAGCGGAATAATATTCACGCCGGGTAATTAATGTGGAACAGAGGTATCCACCGAGCAAACACTGGTGAGAGGATGGCAAAAACAACTACATGACACAGCAGGTAGCCTGGTACTGCCAGCATGGCTACCCATCTGAGCTTACCTTGCCTTTTGCTTTCCCACACATCCAATAACTGCGACAATCCTAGCCCATGACCTATGCATAAAGCTCCAATGGTAGGGTAAAAGTAATATATGAAGCTGATTCTATCGGTGATTATGCTCACCGGTATCCAAACTAGATAGGTACCAACAAACCATGATAGCCCAAAAATACTAGCACTATTACCCCGCAGTGCCCTAAAAAGCATATAACATACCACAGGGATAATTAGAGCCCAAATACTAAAGCTAATCGCTCCAATATAGTGAGGGTCATACCAGTAAAACATAATCTGTGGGTGCAATATCCAGTCCCAGGGACGGCTTGCCGCCGGGTGAGTAGTATTGGCAAAGGTCAGGCTGCTGCTTAAACTCAACATGGTCATTACTCGATTAATGGGGTTAACGGCGTGCCTGAAAACGATAAGATCAAACAGGGGCATTAACAGCAGGAATGATATTGGACCAAAACCCTGAAACAAGTTCAGGGCAACACATTGCCAGGGACGATCTCGTTTACCCTGAACTTGTTTCAGGGCAGTGTGTAGCACTATGGCGGGGAGCGCTAGGGCACCACTAAGCTTGGCCAAGGTGCTGAGGCCCGCTGACATCCCGGAGAATACGTAGTGACCATCAAGATAGAGGTAGAAGCAGCCCAGCATGAACGCCAGGCTATAGACGTCGAGCATAGCCACACTTGCTTGGACAAAACTCAGGTTGTCCAAGGCTAGCAGAAAGGTAGCTAAGAACGATGCTCTCTTGGACATAGCTAACCGACGGCAGATCAGATAAAAAAGGATGATACAGATAGTTCCAAACAAGATAGAGAAGAATCGCCAGCCAAGGGGATTATCACCAAAGAGGAATATACCCAATGTAATGAATAGTTTACCCAGGGAAGGGTGTTCCGGACGTAGAGTGCCGTGACCTTGAAGAATAGACCTGGCATCAGGAACATAGTGTTGTTCATCAAAAATGGGATCAGTGGGTTGGGTAACGATGCTGAAGTGCATAGCCAGTGTGGCCAGCACCAGCAGGCAAAGCCAGGTATATTCCCATTTACTTAGGCGACACAATAATTGTTTTACTACTTCCATGTCCACCAGGTGTTGACAAAATAGTTCCATAGTGTAGCCGCGGCTATTCCGCAAAGGTTAGATAGGAGGTAGTATACTTCCAAGTTCTCGGTAAGCAGCCAAAGAATCGCCATGTTGATCGCTACCCCGGCCAAGCTCACCATGTTAAACTTTATCAGGCGGCCTAGGAACAATTTCATTCCCGGTGAGCGCCGGTCATGAAAGGTGAAGAAGTCGTTGAGAGCAAAGTTGGAGATAATAGAAGACTCTATACCGATAGCTGCCGATAAAAGATAAAAAAACCCGGCAAATTCTGTTAGTAACCACAGCAGACCCGTATTAACCAAAACACCACTCAGCCCAACGAGACAAAATTTGGCAAATCTTAGTAATTCGCCTTTTCTTTTCATAAGGCTGTAAATATGTTTTAGATAATCTTTTTGTTGTCTGGCGCTCAATTTGCTTTCTCCGCTAGTCCTGGTTCCAAAAGTATAAGGAACTTCAGCTACTTTGCGGAATTGTCCTACCACAAGTATTTCCAAGAGTATCTTATAACCAGTTGGCTTCAGGTCAACACTGGCTACCACCTGTTTATTGAGCATAAAGAAACCTGACATAGGATCATTAATCTGCCTTGTTGATGGCAAGAGCAGGTGTGCTAGGAATACACCTCCCTTTGACATTATCCTCCTGATTAGTCCCCAGTCCTGGCAAGCCCCTTCCTTGACATACCGACTGGCGACTACTATATCCGCTCCACTCTCAATCTCTCTCAGTAGGGCCGGTATAACCTCTGGCGGGTGCTGTAAGTCAGCATCCATCACTGCTACAATCTGACCTTCTACGTGCTTAAGCCCATGAACAACAGCCGAGGCCAATCCTCTTTCATTCTGGCGGACAATTACCCTAACCGGATATTCAGTTGACAGAGCCGAAGCAAGCTCAGCAGTTCCATCACTACTATTATCGTCAACGAAGACAATTTCATAGCTATAACTGGATAGAGCACCATGTATCCTCTTAACCAGTGTGATGATATTATCCCTTTCATTATAGGTGGGGATTATAATTGAGATAGTCTTACTCATTTAGCAGTTACTCCGGGCATGTGCCCGAAATTAGCCGTTTAAAACCAACTTGCCATATTCTATCTCATCAATTCTTTTGGTAACTACACACCCTGAATCTAGTTCAGGGCTTATGTCACCCTGAGTAGTTGCCCAATTTATTGGGCAACTACAGATTCTTCGCCGGAGCCTGCCCTGAGCATTATCAGATTCTTCGCTACGCTCAGAATGACAGAAAGCGAAGGGTCTCAGAATGACAGCAGGGTGAGTAGTTACTTCTTTTCTATGGTTTTGACTTTTCATTGCACATTCTAGCAGATTATTTAGTGTCCTCGAATTGGAGGCCTCAGTTTTCTTGCTTGCTCCTTTGATGGGCACTCGATTACAATGTTGGGGTTGCTCCAAGCGGACTTTATAGCTTGCCAGATCTTCTCAAAGTCAGTAATGAAGGTAGGATGAGTACAAATAATGCTGTAAGTAAAAGGACTGCTTTACTTATTGCTACGTTAAGCTCTTTCCTCACCCCCTTTATGAGCTCTTCTGTCAATATTGCACTCCCCACCATTGCAAGCGAATTTGCCATGAATGCAGTTGTGTTGAGTTGGGTTGCTACCTCATATCTATTGGCCGCGGCAATGTTTCTTATCCCCTTTGGAAGGATAGCAGACATATATGGAAGGAAGAGGATTTTTGTATACGGCATATTGATTTACACTGTTTCATCTCTTCTTTCGGCAATTTCAACTTCGGCTATTATGCTTATTTCCTTTCGAATTCTGCAAGGAATCGGAAGTGCAATGATCTTTGGTACTGGAGTAGCGATTTTAACTTCAGTGTTTCCTCTCGGTGAAAGAGGTAAGGCCCTGGGAATAAATGTCGCTGCCGTTTATTTGGGACTTTCTCTTGGGCCATTCTTAGGCGGATTTCTGACGCAGCATTTCGGCTGGAGGAGTATTTTTCTTGCCAATGTACCTCTGGGCTTAATAATCATTGCTTTTACTTTCTGGAAACTGAAGGGAGAATGGGCCGAGGCAAAGGGAGAGAGGTTCGATCTTATTGGCTCCGTAATCTACAGCCTTGCACTTGTAGCGATAATGTATGGTTTTTCCCTGCTACCGGCGATGTGGGGTGCATGGCTAATTCTAATAGGTGCTTTAGGGATTCTGGCATTCATCAAGTGGGAAATGAAAAGGGAATATCCTATTTTCGAAATAAATCTCTTCAAGAATAATACTGTCTTCGTTTTCTCCAACTTGGCAGCACTGATCAATTATAGCGCAACATTTGCCGTGACTTTCCTCTTAAGTCTTTACTTACAGTATATAAAAGAGCTTAGCCCTCAAAATGCCGGTTTGATTTTATTATCCCAACCCATTGTGCAGGCTGTTTTTTCACCGTTTGCTGGTAGGCTCTCAGACAGAATTGAACCACGAATAGTTGCCTCAGTAGGGATGGCGTTGACAGTCCTGGGACTTTTTCTTTTCACTTTTCTAAACACAAATACAAGTCCGGGGTTTATCATCACTGGTCTAATCATCCTTGGGTTTGGTTTTGCCTTTTTCTCATCTCCGAATACAAATGCAGTTATGAGTTCTGTTGAAAATAGATTTTACGGACTAGCCTCGGCAATGCTGGGAACAATGCGGCTGACTGGACAGATGCTCAGCATGGGAATCGCTATGCTAATCTTTGCTGTCTACATCGGGAGGGTCCAAATCACACCTGAATACTATCCGCTTTTTTTGACAAGTGCGAAAATAGCATTCATCATTTTTGCCTCCCTTTGTTTCGGAGGCATATTCGCATCACTTGCAAGAGGTAAGGTTTTTTAACTCAGAAACTCCTCAGGGCTGGCAATCCTCCCCAGAATGGCACTAGCCGCGGCTACTGCTGGGCTGGCTAAATAGACCTCAGACTCAGGACTCCCCATCCTGCCAATGAAATTGCGATTAGTAGTAGATAAGCAGCGCTCCCCAGCAGCTAAAACTCCCATATACCCACCAAGACAGGGGCCACAAGTGGGGGTGCTTACGGCAGCCCCAGCTTCTATGAAGACTTCTATTAAACCCTCTCTTAACGCCTCAAGATAGACTCTTTGCGAGCCTGGAATAATGATGCACCTCAGTTCTGGATGTATTTGCCTTCCTTTAAGCAACTTGGCTGCTACCCTTAGGTCGTCGAGACGCCCGTTGGTGCAACTGCCAATTACCACTTGATCTAATTTTATGTCACCTACTTGGCTTATAGGCTTAGTATTGGAAGGAAGGTGGGGAAAAGCTACCTGGGGCTCGAACTTTGACACATCGTACTCGATGATTTTTGTATATTCGGCATCTTCATCTGACTGGTCCTGAACTTGATTCAGGATTGAATAGGGCTGATGGGAGGACGCATGCTCTTTAATATATTCCTTAGTCTTCCCATCTACATGAAAGATACCCGCCTTGGCACCAGCTTCGATTGCCATATTTGCCATGGTAAAACGTCCATCCATGGAAAGTTCATCTATTGCCTCACCAGTAAACTCCATAGCAGAGTAAAGTGCTCCATCAACGCCAATATTGCCAATAGTATAGAGGATGAGGTCTTTACCACCAATCCATTCAGGTAGCCTTCCCTGGTAAACAAACTTTATAGTTGGTGGTACCTTCATCCATATTTCCCCCATAGCCATAGCCACTGCAATGTCAGTTGAGCCCATGCCTGTAGCAAAAGCCCCTAGGGCACCGTAAGTACAAGTATGAGAATCAGCACCAACGATAACCTGACCCGGCAGGACAAGACCTTGTTCGGGTAAAAGCACATGCTCAATTCCCATTCGTCCCACCTCAAAGTAGATTAACCCCTGCTCTCTAGCAAAACCGCGCATCAACTTTGCCTGTTCTGCAGAAGGGATATCTTTATTAGGACAAAAGTGGTCAGGAACCATAACCACTTTTGCTGGATTGAAGACCCTGTGTATGCCAAACCGCAGGAATTCTTTTATAGCCAGAGGTGCTGTAATGTCGTTAGCCAAGATCAAGTCAACTCTGGCATTTATAAATTCGCCAGGTCTAACCTCTTTTTTGTCACAATGAGCTGATAAAACCTTCTCTGCTAAGGTCAAGGTTTCACCCTCACCTAGCCTCTCCCTTCGAGGGAGAGGAATAAATACCTCTTGTTACTGTTCCTTTTGCCGCCAGCAGTCGATTTAAAGCATTCATGTAGGCTTTAGCACTAGCTACAATGATATCAGTTGAGGCACCGCGACCGGTGTAAGTCACTCCATCACTTTCAATCCTTATCAATACCTCCCCAATGGCATCAATTCCCTCGGTAACCGATTTTACCGTGAACTCTATGAGTTTATTGGGAATGCCCACTATGCGGTTAATCGCCTTATATACCGCATCTACCGGTCCTGTGCCCAAAGCAGCATCAGCCAAACTTTGCCCATCAGGACTAATAAGCCTAACTGTAGCCGTAGGCAGACTGTGATCGCCACAGGAGACTTCAACATAATCCAGACTGTATATCTCTGTAATAGTGCGCAGTTCTTCCGCTACCACCGATTCAATGTCTCGGTCAGTAATCTCCTTTTTCTTATCAGCCAACTCTTTGAAGCGTTGAAAACTGCGGTTTAAAGCTTCCTCACTCAAGGTGTAGCCAAGTTCGGCTAATCTCTCTTTAAAACCATGTCTGCCACTCAACTTGCTCAGCACCAGGGTGCTTGAAGGAATGCCTACTGACCTTGGATCCATAATTTCATAGGTTATAGGCTTTTTCAGTACACCATCTTGATGAATACCGGATTGGTGGCGGAAGGCATTCGCTCCTATGATAGCTTTATTAGGCTGGATGGAAAAACCAGTGAGGTCACTCACTAAGCGACTTGCTCTGTAGATTTGAGTGGTATCAATACTGGTGGCAAGGTTAAAGAAATCCTGGCGAGTCTTTAACCCCATGACAATTTCCTCTAAGGAGGCATTACCAGCACGTTCTCCAATGCCATTAATAGTGCATTCGACCTGTCTCGCTCCTCTTCGTATTGCTTCAAGACTATTAGCCACCGCCAGCCCCAAGTCATTGTGACAGTGCACGCTAAGTACAGCTTTATTGATATTGGGTACATTGTCCAATATACCTTGAATTAAGTCGCCAAACTCCCGAGGAATGGCATAGCCTACAGTATCAGGAATATTAACCGTGGTTGCCCCGGCATCAATGACTGCCTCCAGTATCTGATAAATGTAGACAGGATCAGCACGAGTAGCATCCATAGGTGAGAACTCAACATCGTCGAGATATTTCTTAGCTCGTGCCACCATGCTTCGGGACATTTCCAGGATTTCCTCGCGGCTCTTTCTGAGCTGGTAAGAAAGGTGAATATCTGAAGCTGAAAGAAAAATGTGGATCCGAGGATGAGTTGCCCCTTTTACCGATTCCCAGGCTTTGTCCACCGCGGTGGCATCAGCAGAAGCCAAAGGACAAATTATGGGGCGTCTTATCTCTTGAGCAATAAGGCGAACAGCCTCGAAATCACCGGGCGAGCTAGCAGAAAAACCAGCTTCAATAACATCAACGCCGAGTTTATCCAATTGCTTAGCTATTTCCAGTTTTTCCTGAGTGTTCAGGCTTGCCCCGGCTGCTTGCTCTCCGTCTCTTAGTGTTGTATCGAAGATAATTACTTTGTCCATTCTATTTCCTTTACGCAATGCTATCGTTGCTCAGTTTGTTGCTTACAATTTCGACTTGGTGCCACTTAGTCAGCGCATCATCCTTATCTTCCATATTTTAGCTTGGCAGCCAGGAGTATGGCTACCAGGGTTACCCCTGCGGCATTCGAAAGAATGACAGGGAATAATTGAAATAATATCCCATAGCCTAGCCAACAGAGCATACCCACAAGGAGTAAGATGTTGAATAGGAGGCTTATCTCAACAGCACTCTTAATGTGGTATAATTTGACTATCTGAGGCACAAAAGATGCAGCACATAGTACCCCTCCGGCGAAGCCAAGGATGTCTGGTGAAACTATTTAAGGTCTCCTTTCTATTTACCCTTCAGCCAGGGCATCATGTCTCTGAGTTTTTTGCCCACAATTTCTATCGGGTGCTCCGCCTCTTTTCGCTTCATAGCATTAAAGCTGGGGCGACCAGCCTGATTTTCCAAAATCCATTCTCTAGCAAAAGTGCCATCCTGAATTTCTGCCAGGATTTGTCTCATCTCATCCTTAACCAGATCATCAATAACTCGTGGACCCCGGGTATAATCGCCATACTCCGCTGTATCACTTATCGAATAGCGCATATAGCTCAAGCCACCTTGATATATAAGGTCAACGATGAGCTTAAGCTCATGGCAAACCTCAAAATAGGCAATCTCAGGCTGGTAACCAGCTTCCACTAGAGTTTCAAAACCAGCTTTGATTAAGGAGCTAATTCCTCCACAAAGCACTGTCTGTTCCCCAAAAAGGTCAGTCTCTGTTTCCTCAGCAAATGTCGTCTCCAGAACCCCGGCCCTGGCGCAGCCAATACCCTTAGCATAAGCCAAAGCAATATCTTTTGCTTTACCCGAAGCATCCTGGTGTATAGCGACTAAGGCTGGGGGACCTGAGCCCTCAGTGTAAAGACGACGTAACATGTGCCCTGGGCATTTGGGGGCGATCATGCTAACATCAATTTCGGGAGGTGGCACAATCTGGGAATAGTGGATGTTAAAACCGTGGGCGAACATCAACGTTTTACCTTTGGTCAAATTTCCTCTGATTGATTCACGATAGATTTGAGGGTGTAAATTGTCCGGAGCGAGCATAACGATGATGTCTGCCTTTTGGGTTGCCTCACTGGCGTTAGTTACCTGAAAGCCTGCATTCTGTGCTGCCTTCCAACCCTCGCTACTGGGTGCTTCAGCAACAATAACCTGACAGCCACTATCCCTGAGATTTTGGGCATGAGCATGTCCTTGACTCCCGTAGCCGATAATACCAATCACCTTTCCCTTAATTAGTTCCAGATTAGCATCTTTCTCGTAGTAAATTTTAGCCATGATACCTCCTTTTCCAAAAATCAAAAGTTAAAATGCAAAATGACAAGTCAAGAAGCAAAATCATTTTCATCTTTGATTTTCCTTAAGCACCACGAGTCAAGGCAATTCTACCAGTGCGACTGATTTCTTTAATGCCAAAACCTCTAAGAAGTTTAATCAAAGATTCTACTTTGTCCTCGTCACCAGTAACCTCTACTGTCAACGAATCTAAAGCAACATCAACTATATTAGCTCGGAAAACATCAACAATCTGAATGATTTCACTTCTTGTCGAAGCAGTGGCTTTGACCTTGATTAAAGCCAACTCCCTCGCTACAGTGTCCTCATCTGTTATATCTGAAACCTTGACCACATTAATTAATTTGTCCAACTGTTTTCTCACCTGCTCTACTACAGTAGAATCATCGGCGACAACAATCGTCATGCGGGATAAGCCAGGTTGTTCACTACTACCCACAGCCAGACTTTGTATATTAAAACCCCTTCGCCGGAATAGACTAGCCACCCGATTAAGCACACCAGGCTTATCCTCTACTAAAGCTACCAAGGTATGTTTTGTATTAGAATTCAATCTACTTTCCCTTTGTAGTTGCCTGATTTATCAGGCAATATTACCCGTTTAGCGAAGCTAAACCCTTTGGCACTTCCAGAGTTTTGGCTAAGCTTTCTCCTGGTGGCACCATAGGAAAGACATTTTCCTCCGGCTCAACAAGGAAGTCAAGAAGAAACGGTCCAGGATAATCCATCGCCTTGTCTACAGCCGGAACCACCTCCTCCCTGTGCTTCACCCTGATGCCAGGAATATCATACGCTTCGGCAATCTTGACAAAATCGGGGTTCCAAAGTTTAGTATCAACATAACGACGCCCGTAAAACAACTCCTGCCACTGTCTTACCATGCCCAAGTAGCCATTATTAATGATAGCTATTTTCACAGCAGTGTTCTCTTGCCTTATCGTGCCTAGTTCCTGAATAGTCATCTGGAAACCACCATCGCCAGCAATGCACCATACCATTTCTTCAGGACAGCCAACTTTAGCACCCATAGCAGCGGGAAGTTCAAACCCCATAGTCCCCAAACCACCAGCGGAAATAAAGCTATTAGGCTTGGTATAGATAAAATGTTGTGCTGCCCACATCTGATTCTGTCCTACCCCGGTAACTATTATGGCATCGCCCTGAGTAGCTTCATAAATTTGGCGAATAACATATTGAGGTAAAAGCTCGTCGCCGCGCTCCCCTGAAACAAGTTCAGGGTCGGGCAAGGGATGTTCATACCTCCATTGCTCTAACTGAGACAACCAGTCTAAATGGTCTCTGCTTTCAATTTCCTGATTGAGAGCTTTTAGTACTGTCTTAACATCACCCACTATAGGGATATCTGCTGGCACATTCTTATCTATCTCAGCGGGATCAATATCAATGTGGATAATGCGGGCGTGAGGGGCAAAACCTTTGGTATTTGCTGTAGCCCGGTCATCGAATCTCATGCCAATAGCAATAACAAGGTCGGCATCCTGAACTGCCATATTAGCGTAAGCTGTGCCATGCATCCCCAGCATGCCAAGATTAAGTATGTGATTTCCCGGGAAGGAAGCAATACCAAGCAAAGTGCTAACCAACGGTATCTGCGCTTTCTCAACTAATTCCTTAAGTTCATCATAGGCTTGGGAAATAACTATTCCTCTGCCAGCAATGATAACAGGCTGTGATGCTTCGTTGATAGCCTTCGCTGCTCTTCTAATTTGAGCCGGATGACCCTGAGAGATAAACTTGTAGCCAGGTAGATCAACTTTATCCGGGTAAACAAATTCTGCCTCTTCCTGCTGGACATCCCTCGGTATATCAATAAGCACAGGACTGGGCCTACCTGTCTGAGCAATATAGAAAGCTTCTTTGACCGTTTTAGCTAGTTCCGCAGCATCAGTAACAAGATAGTTATGTTTGGTAATAGGAAGCGTAATGCCGGTGATATCTGCCTCCTGAAAAGCATCCTTGCCAATAAATGGTCTTGCCACCTGACCAGTTATAGCTATTAAGGGAGACGAATCCATATAAGCATTGGCAATGCCGGTGACTAAATTAGCCGCCCCTGGTCCCGAAGTAGCTATACACACTCCTGCCTTGCCAGTGGCTCGAGCATAGCCATCAGCAGCATGGGCTGCCCCTTGCTCATGACGGACTAATATGTGTCGAAGCTGAGGATATTGGGGAAAGGTATCATATATGGGCAAAACAGCTCCACCAAGGATACCAAAGATAACCTCAACACCTTCTCTAATCAAGCTTTCACATAAAATCTGAGCCCCAGTTTTCTTCATGTGGTTTCCTCAGCCTTCATTGAAGTATAGCTCCCCTGCTGGCTGAAGTCACTTTATCACTATAACGCTTAAGATAGCCACTTTTAATCTTGGGTTCAAAAGGAGGTAACAAACTTAGTCGCCACTCTATTTCCTTCTGGCTTAACTCTACTTCCAAGTTATGATTAGGTATATCTATTTTGATAACATCACCATCTTTCAAAACAGCTATGGGACCTCTTTCTGCCGCTTCAGGGGAAACGTGACCAATAGCTGCACCCTGTGTAGCCCCGGAAAAGCGCCCGTCAGTAACAAGAGCCACTTCCTTATCCAAACCCATGCCGCTGAGGAGAGAAGTAGGCGTTAGCATTTCACGCATCCCCGGCCCACCCTTCGGTCCTTCGTAGCGGATAACAACTATATCACCAGGCTTTATTTTTCTATCCATTATAGCTACTGTAGCTACTTCTTCACTATCAAAAACCTTGGCTGGACCCCGATGAACCAGCATCTCAGCAGCTACAGCAGCACTTTTCACCACAGCCCCCTCAGGTGCTAAATTCCCAAACAGCATACTAATGCCGCCCGTAGCACTATAAGGTTGTGACAAGGGGCGAATCACCTCTTTGTTTTTGACCAGGGCTCCTTTTATCACCTCTCCCAGTGGCTTTCCTAACACAGTCTTTGTATCAAGTTTTAGCAATGCTGATATTTCTTGCATTACCGCCGGAATACCACCGGCTAAATCTAAATCTTCAATGTGGTAATCGCTCGCCGGACTCAATTTACAAATGTGGGGAATATGCTCACTAATTTCGTTTACCCATGATAAGGGAAAATCTATTCCTGCCTCGTGAGCCATTGCGGTAAGATGCAGAATAGAGTTGGTACTGCCACCAAGAGCCATATCCACGGCAAAGGCATTGTAAATAGAATCTTTAGTAATAATGTCTCTAGGTAAAACATTTTTCGACAATACTTCCATAACCTGTTGCCCGGCTTGATAGGCTAGCTCAATTCGCCTGGCCTGTGCTGCTGGTATGGTTCCATTACCAGGCAAAGCCATGCCTAAAGCCTCAGTAAGGCAGTTCATAGTGTTAGCAGTAAACATGCCAGCACAACTGCCATAACCAGGACAAGCAACTTTCTCCAGCTTCGTAAGTTCAGCCTCAGTCATTTCTCCTTTAGCAACTCTACCCACGGCCAGAAAGACTGAATTAAGGTCAACCGGCTTAATACTGTTCCCCTGGATAAATCTGCCTGCCAGCATAGGTCCACCACTGACAAAGATACAAGGCAAATCAAGTCTTACTGCTGCCATTAACATCCCAGGGATAACCTTGTCACAATTGGGAATAAATACCAGAGCGTCAAAGGCGTGAGCCTGAGCCAGGATTTCAACCGAGTCAGCAATAAGTTCTCTGCTGGGCAGACTATATTTCATCCCTTGATGATTCATGGCAATACCATCGCAGACAGCTATGGTATTGACTTCAAAGGGCACTCCATCGCGAGTACGTATTCCATCTTTCACTGCCTGGGCAATAGACTGCAAATGAATGTGTCCAGGTACAACTTCACTAAAACTATTGATTACCCCGATAAAGGGTTTATCCCAATCGTCAGACGAGCAACCTACTGCGTGCAATAACGACCTGTGAGGCGCCCGTTCAATACCCTTCTTTATCACATCACTTTTCATCCTGTCCCCTTGTTCATTAAATATGCGCCATAGCATAACACCAATTTGTTAGCAATGGAAAGTTTATAGGAATTTATTAGGGTGCTATTGCAGTGCCACGATTCCCTGTGGTTCCTGAATCTGTAATTTTACTGCCTATCACCTTTTCCTTTAGGGGATACTTACCACAAGTAAATTCCTTTCCTTCGGGGCAGTATCCTAATCTGACACACTTTGCGCCACCCTGTGCAAAAACAGCCGGCAACTTTTCCCGACATATCTCGAGCATCATATTTGCCAGGTCTCTTATTTCCCATTGAGCACGCATACAGCACCTTTCTTCAAAGAAATGCAGGAGCTCTCTACAATTCATAGTAACAACAATTTTTGTTTCTGTTGCCTGGGGGAGAATAAATCTTGTGTCCTCAGTCACCTTCTCGCCAACGATACCCTTCTCTTTGAACCTTTCTATCATCCTATCATAACTCGCCCGGATTTCATCCATAATCTTCATGAATTCAGCCCTTAAGGCCTCGTCTGCTTCAATTGATGGAGGCATGATATAACCGAAATTTGCTTTCTTAACATATCTCTGGCTCTGCTGTGAATAAGATGCTATTCTGTATCGTACAAGTTGATGTGTTAAAGCACGGGAAACGCCTTCAATAGCAAAAGTGAACTTGACATGCTCCAAAGGGCTCTGGTGCCCTGACTCTACAATCTTCCTGATAAAGTCAGTTTGTTCTTTTGTGTTCTTGTTTTCATCAAATACCTCTCCGGCAAATTTAGCAGAGTAGCATTGCCTGAAGGCAGCGTATAATAAAGGCAAAGCATTTTGTGTCACTTCTAACAACATTACATTTAGCTTGACCCGCGGCATATCTTTTATACCTTCGCCCTCAATGGGCATTATAACCTAAGATAACTCTTTTTGGTAGCCCTGAATCTAGTTCAGGGTTGCAATTCTAGGGAGAAAAAGCAATAATAAACAATGAAAAGGTGGCGCATTCGTCTAGAGGTTAAGGACACCTCCCTCTCAAGGAGGAGATCACCGGTTCAAATCCGGTATGCGCCACCATTATATCGTATAAGTATTATATGGTATAAGTAATGAAGCGTGTTTTTTCTGGCTTTCGACCCACGGGTAAGCAACATCTCGGCAATTATTTAGGGACGATTCAGAATTGTGTTGCCCTCCAGGATGAATATGAGTGCTTTTACTGCGTAGTAGATATTCATGCTCTTACTACGCTCGAGAACACAGAAAGGCTTCAGGAAGATATTTATGAGATGGTGCTTGATTGGCTGGCAGCAGGCATTGACCCTCAGAAGAGCGTTGTCTTTGTCCAGTCCCATGTGCCTGAGGTAATGGAACTCCACACTCTCTTAAGCATGGTAACTCCTTTAAGCTGGTTATTACGTGTGCCTACATTTAAAGAGAAAGTGAAGATGCAGCCGCATAATGTCAATTACGGGCTGGTGGGCTATCCTGTTCTTATGACTGCTGACATCGCCCTCTACAAAGGGGATATTGTTCCGGTGGGTGAGGATCAGCTACCTCATCTTGAGTTAGCCCGGGAGATAGTGCGCCGGTTTAATTCACTTTTTGGATTTGTGTTCCCTGAGCCGCAGGCAAGACTTACCTCTTTTCCCTTGATACTGGGTCTGGATGGAGTACAAAAGATGAGTAAAAGCTACGACAATCATATTGAGATTTCGGCTTCGCCTCAAGTGATCATGGAACGAGTGATGACTGCGGTTACTGACCCGGCACGACAATTTCGTTCTGATGCCGGACATCCTGAAATCTGTAACGTCTTCCGTCTGCACAAAATTTTCACTCCAGCAAGTGCTGATGAGATTGCCTCGGAATGTCGTAGTGCCGGCATTGGCTGTGTTACTTGCAAAAACATGCTGGCCCAGAATATTGGCTCAACACTTGAGCCATTTCGGGAAAGAAGAGCGGTATTATCCTCCAAGCCGGATTATATTGCTCAAGTCCTTGCTCAAGGGGCTAATCGAGCTGAATTCATAGCTAGGAAGACTATTAGGGAAGTCAAAGAAAAAATGAGGCTCCTTCGGCGCAGTAATTATAGTTAACCGCATAAATCATTGCACAACATTCCCCTGTCATTGCGAGCGAAGCGAAGCAATCTGTGCCATCCTACGTTGAGATTGCTTCGTCGCTATCGCTCCTCGCAATGACATAATGCAACTATTTTTGCAGAACACTATAGAAGCATCATATTTTCGTTTTGCCCTGCTGGATAAAACTTCAAGAAAAGCTTCAATCCTGGTATCTCGCTGGGCATCTGAATACCATCTGGAAACATTTCAGGAAATAGTTTTGCCTCTTCCTGAGCTCCGGCGGTGACGATAATCACTTTATCTTAGAGTCTTATTTCTTCTCCTCTAATTTTATTTGGGCTCTTCTAATTTGCCAGAAACGCGGCTGTCTTTTTCCCAGAAAGGCTTGCGCACCTTCCTTGCCTTCATCAGAATCAAACCAATCGGGATATAGTTGGCTTGAAGTTACCCCCATGGGCATCATAGTGTGTATCTCGGCATCAAAAGCAGCTTTAAGTATTTCAATGCAGCCTGGGCTTAGGGACAAAATCTCCTCACACCATTTATCAACCTCTTCATCCAATTTATCTAAGGGCACCACTGTGTTCACTAACCCCATCTGTAGAGCTTCTTGGGCACTATAGCGTCGACAGAGCATCCACATTTCTCTGGCTTTCTTGGCTCCTACTACTCGAGTAAGATAAGGGATTATGTATCCCTCGGCAGGACTTGATACTCTTGGTCCATTCTGTCCAAATTTGGCATTATCTGCCGCTATAGTGAAGTCGCACATATAAGCGAGATGGTTTCCGCCACCAATACACCAACCCTTCACCACTGCCATTACTGGTTTCCTACACATGTATATCAGTCGATCCGGTTCATAGCGCCAGTAAAACTGCTCTCTAAGCCCCCACTTCTCCCACTCTACATCCCCACCGGTGGAGAATGCCTTGTCACCTGCCCCGGTGAGAATTACTACTCCTATCGCTTTGTCGTGGCTAGCATCATAGAAAGCCTTGAATATTTCATCCTGTGTGTGAGCCGTAAAAGAGTTGAGCTTTGCTGGCCTATTGATAGTTATCCTGGCAACGCCACCCCCAATATCTTTATGGTGCTTCTTCTCATAAATAATGTCGGTAAAGTCTAATTCTGGCACCTTTTCCCATTGAGTCCACTTGTTTTCCATTCTTATTCTTCCTCCTTAAATCTAATATTTTTGTCTTGATATACTAACATATTTTGCTAACTTCCTGTTATCTGCCTTTGAATACAGGCGTTCTTCTTTCCTCAAAGGCAGATAATCCCTCGGCCATATCTTCAGAGCGGAAATGGTTGAGCATGGTTTGGCTTTCCAGTTCCCAGGCACTATGGAGGTCAACCTGCATCCCCTTGTTCACCAACTCCTTTATCCTCTTTGCTGCCAGGGGACTCTTGTTCTTTGTTACCTTATCTACCATCTCATTTACTGCCTCTTCCAATTTATCAGCGGGGACAACTTTGTTTATCAACCCAATCCTTTCTGCTTCAGCAGCGGACAGCCAATCACCGGTGAGAAGAAGCTCCTTTGCTTTCCTTGGACCTACTATTCTCGGCAATAGCTGCGTGTTCCCTCCCCCGGGGATCAATCCAAAGTTAGCATGCTGGTCTCCGAGTTGAGCCTTATCAGAGGCAATTACTATGTCACAAGCATTAACCAACTCTAAACCTCCAGCTAGGGCCATTCCCTGCACAGCACATATTACTGGTTTGCTTGACTCTTCAAGCGTCTTAAATGTCTTATGCCAGGATCGCAAAAATCTTTCTATCTTGTGTGGTGAATCTAGGATTCCTTTGATAGCCTTCAAATCTGCACCGGCGCTAAATGCCCTTCCTTTTGCCGCAATTACTATCGCTTTTATACTCTCATCCTTCTCAGCATCATCGGCCGCAACTCCTATTTCAGAAATGAGCTCTGGGCTTATAGCGTTCAAAGCCTCAGGACGGTTTAGTGTTATCCGAGCTACTCCTTCTTTCTTCTCAAATATAATAGTGCTAAACTTCATTTTAGCCCTCCCTCAAATTACATCATGGAATAGCCGCCGCTAATGCTGAGGGTCTGACCAGTTATAAAGCTGGCAGCATCGGAGGCTAAAAATACCACTGCGTTAGCAACATCCTGTCCCTTTCCCAGCCGTCGCAGAGGATAACTTTTTGCTATCTTTTCCTGTGTCTCGGGTGTAAACATCTTAGCTATGTCTCCTTTCCACATACTTTCCTCTCCCATTTCTTCGGGACTAGGAACAGTCACTCCGGGGCAGACAACGTTTAACCTTATCCCATAACGACCTACTTCCCTGGCTATGGCTTTGCTCAGAGCGATAACACCAGCTTTACAACCGGAATAAACAGCTTCTCTAAACTCACCTACACGTCCGGCATCGGAGCCAATGCTTACTATGCTGCCACCTTTCCTCTCTATCATGTGGGGGAGAACTGCTTTAATGCAATTAAGATCGGAGCGGTAATTTAGGGCTATCACTTTGTCCCAGAATGCCGGGTCAGTTTCGGTGAAAAGCTGGGGCTTATCCCAGCCAACATTGTTAACCAGCACATCAATTTTGCCAAACTCCTCCAGCGTCTTTTTAACCATGGCCTCAACTTTATCAAGTTTGGTAACATCTGTCTTTACTACTATGCAGCGTCCACCACCTCTCGTAGCATTCGCTTGATCTGCTACTTTCTTCCCCTGGAATTCATCCAATTCAGCAATGACCACATTTGAGCCTTCCCTGGCGAAGGCCAAGGAAATAGCTCTACCGATGTTTGAACCGCCTCCGGTAACGACAACCGTTTTTCCTGTTAATCCTAGATCCATCTGTAACCTCCTTTTTTAAGTTTATTATTTTTTGTATTTTAACTCATCTTATGTTACAGGTTCAATAATTCAAAGGCATTTTCCCACAGAATTTGGTACACTACCCAGAATTACCATTATGGCTGGGGATCCAGGATTCGAACCTGGCCTCACGGATTCAGAGTCCGCTGTCCTACCGCTAGACTAATCCCCAACAAATTTGGTCCTGAACTTGTTTCAGGATAAATTCATTATAACTCAGTAATAACCGCCACAACAAGTTGAGTCAGCTATACCTCTCTTGCTATACTTTAGCAGGAGTCTGAGATGCAGAATTGGGAAGACTGTGAAAAATCTTTAGGTGTATCTTTTGCCAACAAGTCCTTGCTGAAACAAGCTCTCACCCATAGTTCCTACATCAATGAAAATCCCGATTTTGTTTTGCTCGGCAACGAAAGATTGGAATTTTTGGGTGATGCTATCCTTGACTTTATAGTAGCGGAAAAACTATATAAAGAGTTCCCGGAGCTGCCTGAAGGAAAGTTGACTGCTATTCGTGCTTCTTTGGTTTGTCGTGATGCTTTAACCGAAGTGGCTTCTTCACTTGGACTTGGTGACTATCTCCTGCTAGGACGAGGAGAAGAGGCAAGCAAAGGAAGAACAAAACCAAGCAACTTGGCCAACGCCATGGAAGCGGTAATCGGAGCCATATACCTTGATCAAGGACTGGTTAAAGCAAAGAAATTTGTTTTGAGCCGGCTTAGGCCAAGGCTGAGGAAAATAAAGGCGGGAAAAATAACGCTGAATTATAAAGCTTTGTTGCAAGAATTTGTTCAAAGAAAAAAGACATTGACCCCAGTTTATCGCTTAGTAGAAATTACAGGTCCTGGCCATGAGAAACAATTTACCGCTGAAGTGATGGTAGAAGGTGAGGTATTAGGTAAAGGCACAGGCAAGAACAAAAAATCTGCTGAAATGGAGGCAGCACATTCTGCCTGGGAAGAATTATGGAGAAAGGAGTCCCTCCCAACACCTACCCTTATCTGATGAGGGACAAAAACAGGGTGACCCTCGCGCCCCTCGACAGATAAAGGGTGGGGAGGATGAGGGCCCTGACGAGGAGGCCCTCCCCTCAACCCCCCTTATTTGGCAAGGGACGCGAGGGACGTGAGGTGCAGCTATGGGTAAACGAGATTACAGATGGAGAGAGTCAAAGAAACCGAAGAAAGGCGAAAAGAAAACAAAGCCACTTTCAGAACTCATGCCGCAAGTAGATGTAGAAGTGATTAAGAGGAAGAAAAAAGCCAGCGCCGAGGAAACTGAAGAATAGATATGGCGGCAAGTTGCCTGAAACTCTACTACACTGGAGAACAGACTCTAATGAAACAGGCGCATCTTTCCGTTCGAATATATGGTCATGTGCAAGGTGTCTTTTTCCGTTACTTTGCTCAGGATATAGCGCGAAGATTGGGGCTAAAGGGTTACGTGCGCAACCTATCCAACGGCGATGCCGTGGAAGTGGAAGCTGAGGGAAACAAGCAACAGCTGGAGAAGTTAGTGGAACAACTCAAAATAGGACCGCCAGCAGCTCGGGTCAAGAAGGTGGAAACAAATTGGTCAGATTATACCGGGCAGTTCGACGAGTTTAGAATAAGATATTGAGTCACCAAGGCAAATCCCAAACGATATAGAAAATTAAAAATTAAAGGTCAAAAGTCAAAATGACAACTCAAAATGCAAATTTTTAACCTTTGCTTTGTCATTTTGCATTTTTATTTTTGCTTTTTGCATTTCAAAGAGTTTGTTTAGAGTTTAAAAATTCAGTCTTTATCCTCGAGACGGTTTTGTCCCTCGGCAATAAGTTTCAAATGTTCAGTCTCAATTCGACCCTGAATCAAGTTCAGGGCTTCCAGGTCAACTTCATACGGTTCGCCAATCAAGATTTTGCCACATTCTTCTGCCTTCCCTTTCTTTGGGTCATCGGAATAGAAGAATTTCTGGTGAGCCTCGATGATGCCCAGATCAAAAGGTAAGGTAAAGTGGAGATCAGCAAGCACCTTTTCTATTCCCAATTCATATAAGCTTCCCCATCCCCCCGAACTATCCCTCTGATATTTGCTTACAGGTAGCAAGCTCAAGAGATTCGCGATAGTAAAACGACCAGTATTGCCACATATTCTAAAGGGGGTAACACTGATGAGAAAATCGCTGCGTAACACTATATTAGGAATCCAGAAGCTCTCCACAGCATAGAACTTAGTTAAAGGATTCTCCACTTCAACGAAGATCGAATCTCTGATATCAAGCATAAGCACGCGACGGAAGTTGTACTCTAGAGCTCGATAGACCGGGTAGATTGATTCTCCGCTCGGCGTTCCATCAGCAATAAGGATATCAGCATTACTGACTTTCCTGATACCCTCGATAATGGTGCTCAAAATCTGGGGGCTTGTAGTTACAGGATAAGGGAAAGGATAGCCAGCAAATGGCTTTACTAAAACACGTCTGGCCCAAGATAGTTGCCGTGGGGGCGTAAATACAAATTCAGAGGCATTAACAATCATCTTACAAAGATGGTTTAAGAACCACGATTTCAGCCGTGGCTGGAAGTTCTCCCACCTTAAATTCTACCTCGCTGGAGTCCCACTTCTTGACTTTTTTCTTGCCCTTAAGGAAATCATCAACGCCAGCTATAGGATAGGCACATTTAGGTGTCTTAAAGTGCATGGGAATTATTACTTTTGGTGCTAGCTGCTCGTATACTTGACTGGCTTCACCGGCGTCAATAGTGTAAAAGCCGCCCACGGGGATAAACAGAATATCCATACTCCCAATTTCACTAACCTGCCTCGGGCTAAGCACATGTCCTAAATCGCCCAAATGACAAAGTTTTATGTCATCCAAAGTAAAGCAAAACACAGTATTAGTCCCCCTCTGCTTACCTTGTGAAGCGTCATGATAGGTAGCTACACCTTTAAACTGAATCCCTTTAGCCGTTTTTATACCACTATCTTTTACTACCTCTGGCTTTCCCCGTACAGCAGAAAAGTTGTTGTGGTCACCATGAGCGTGGCTTACCAAAACAACATCACCACTTTCCTCGATAGGAGAATAGTTTATACCTCCTCCTACAGTATAAGGATCAGTAATTATCCTTATCCCGTCTTTAGACGTAATTAAAAAACAGGCATGACCAAGCCATTTTACCTTCATGACAACCTCCTACTAAGTACCCTGAATCAAGTTCAGGGCTAAATTCCAAGCCCCATCCTGAATTAAGTTCAGGACTAAACTTTAAGGAATTAGGATTTAGTGCTTAAAATTTTCGCCAGCTCTACCAGGGTTTTGACACCAACTCCAGTAGCTCCTTTAATAATATAGCCGCTTTCTTTTTCACTAGAGGCTGTGCCGGCTATATCAATATGAACCCAGGGAACATCACCAACGAATTCCGAGAGAAAGAGAGCTGCGGTAATAGCCCCACCATATCTATCGCCGGTATTCTTAATATCAGCGATTTGACTTTTGTTCATCTCTTTATATTCCTCGGGCATGGGCATCTGCCATAATTTCTCTCCGGCTTTGCTGGCAACCTGGAGAACTTTATCCATTAGCTCTTGATTATTGGAAAAAGCACCGCTATATCCTGTTCCCAATGCTATGCGGCAGGCTCCGGTTAAGGTAGCCAGGTCTATCAAAGGAGACAAGCCTTCTTTTACTGCATAGCTTAAAGCGTCAGCCAGGATAAGCCTTCCTTCAGCGTCGGTACTTATCACTTCTATGGTTTTGCCATTCAGGGCTTTTATTATGTCCCCGGGTTTCAGAGCTGTACCACTGGGCAGGTTCTCGGTAGCAGGAATGACAGCGGTAACATTGATCTTAGGTTTCAACTGAGCAATAGCCTTTATCGCCGCCATAGCTGCAGCACCACCCGCCATATCGTCCTTCATTTCACTCAGTCCTTCAGATGGCTTGATGGAAATACCGCCGGAATCGAAAGTTATACCTTTGCCGAGAAAACCAATTGTACTCTTAGATTCTTTATCTCCACTATACCCAAGAGTTATTAGTTTCGGTGGCTCATTGCTTCCTCTGGCTACCGCTAGAAGTGCTCCCATACCCATAGACTCCATATCCTGGGAATCAAAAACTCTAAATTCCAAGTTATGTTTTTCACATATTTCCCGGGCAATATCAGCCATTCTGCCAGGCGTCATATAATTAGCTGGTTCGTTGATCATATCCCGAGCGAGAATGGTAGCTTCTGCCATTATCTTTCCCTCATGAACAGCTTGTTCCAGCCCTGAACTTGATTCAGGGTTACCTTCATCTTTTTCTACAATCAGCAATTCCTTAATATCCTCATATTCAGGTTTTTTATACTTCTGGAAAGTATAAAGACCGAGGAGACTACCCTCTGTTATTGCCTGGCTGGCAGCTTCAGGAGTAATGCCACCAACCCCAGCGCCATGAAGTATTGTAGCCACCTTACAGCAATTCAATTTTCGTAAGGAACGGCAAAAATCTCCGGCTACTCGGCGGGCTTTGTCCAGGTCGAAGTTCTGGCGCTTACCCAATCCAGCAACAGCCACTATCCTTGCCGGCAATTTCCCCAGAGTATGAATAATGCCAACTTCGCCCAACTTGCCCTTGATTTCACCCCGCTTAACAAGCAAACCAACGGCGCCGTCTAAAGCTTTGTCCACAATAGCAGTGGCGCCACCGATTTCCTCCACCCCCTCAAAAAGGTTTACCACAATGGCATCAGCTTCAACCTGAGTTATATTGCCGGCAATAACTTTAATTTCCAAGCTAACCTCTTCCCTGAACTTGCTTCAGGGCTACACAGAGTTTGCTGATTCCAATTTTACTCCGCCGACAACAGAAATTGAAGAGGTTGTGAAAGAAAAACGGACTTCCAAGGGCAAACAGGTTCTAAGATTAGGTTATCAGCTATTTATAACCTTACTAACAGCAATATAGAACTTTTGCCACTCTCCTAACTTCGTATCCAAAATTTCACGCCCTCTCTCAGTCAACTCGTAGCAGCGCCGTCTTTGTTTTTGAGGCACTTGCTGCCACGAGCTTAGTACCAGCCCATCTTTCTCCAAACGGCGCAATGCCGAATATATCGTGCTCGCCTTAAATTTAAGGTAGCCTTGACTCCTTTTCTCCAGCTCCTTAATAATGTGGTAGCCATACATGGGTAGCTCAGCAATAAGAAAGAGCAATAAAGGCTCCACTGTTCCCCGGAGTAACTCACGAAGATAGTATTGAACCATCATTCTAAATTATATCACCTTAGACTGATTAAATCGCACTATCAAAATTTTCCTGGCAAAATTTCTTGTAATTGTTCCTCTTTGTAATCGCTCTTCCCTGGCCGAAAGGAGTTAAAAAGGAAATTTTACGAGAACTTAAGCAGGATGTTATAATACCATCATAGATGGCAAAGCGAGTTAAATATATTCTTACTGTCCTTGTATTGGTAAGCTTAATTCTGGGGGTTCTTGGCTGTTCTTTATTCTTACCGTCGTCACCAACTACCACACCGGCTCCACCAAATAGTCCAGGACAGCATGCCAACCCCGGGTGGACATTTCCCCAAGGGACTACTACTGCTCCTCTGCCTGATTTGCCCTCTGTGATCGACAAGGTAATGCCTTCGGTAATTGCTATAAACACGGAGATGGCTGTCTCCAGCCTCTTCGGTCAATACACCCAATCTGCTGCTGGCTCAGGTGTAATCATTGATGCTGCTAACGGATATGTGGTGACCAATAATCATGTAGTAGAAAATGCTCGAAGTGTACAAGTGGAACTCTACGATGGTAAAACTTTCCCGGCCACAATAGTGGGCACTGATACCTTAACTGATTTGGCAGTGCTCAAGATAGATGCCACAAATCTACCCTATGCCCCGTGGGGAGACTCATCTCAGCTTCGCCTGGGTTATTGGGTAATAGCCATTGGCAACGCTCTGGGGGAAGGAATCTCAGCGTCTGAGGGTATTGTCAGTCGCCTGGATGTCTCAGTGACTGTCGAGGGAAATACTCTTCGTGGTCTAATTCAGACTACCGCACCTATCAATCCAGGTAATAGTGGTGGTCCACTGGTGGATATGGCTGGTGAAGTTATCGGTATCACTAGCGCCAAGATAGCCACAGTAGGTGTTGAAGGAATGGGCTATGCCATAAGCAGCAACAGTGCCAAGCCGATTATTGAAGACCTAATTCACGGACGTCACATTACTCACCCCTGGCTAGGAGTAAGTCTTTATTCTGTAGATGCTTTTGTGGCGGCAGCAAACGGGCTTTCTGTTAACAGAGGAGCACTTATTGTGGATGTAATTGAGGGTAGCCCGGCTGATACTGCTGGACTAAAAAGGGCAGACGTCATAATTCACTTTAAAGACAAAGATATAGTCACTGCTGATGACCTCATCGAGGCAATCCAGAATTGCCAAATTGGCGAGACAGTAGAAATAACTTTTGTGCGGGAGAAAGATACCAAAATAAGTAGAGCTACGATACAGGATAGGCCTACCTAAAAAAATCAAAAGTCAAAGATAAAAAATCAAAAATTTTGCATTTTGCTCTGTATCTTTGCATTTTGCATTTTAATCTTTGATATTGCCAGAAGAATTTCATTACCCGAGATATAATGTTTTTCACTGTAAGCACCATCGGGAGGAGGTGCGTCAAGAAGTTCCCAAGACAAAGTTTCTTGCTTAATATAATCAGCAAAATTTAGCACTACTTGCTTGACTTGCTCCCCTGTCTGATAATAAGTAATGATGTAGTCAGCAACATCAAAGCCAGCAGCACGGCGCATATTTTGCAGACGACGCACAATCTCCCTGCTCATTCCTTCGCAAAGCATTTCAGGAGTCAGTTGGGTATTCAGTGCCACTTGGTATTTAGCGTCACCAGCGACACTATAGCCTGGCATGGAAGAAGTCCTGAGCCCAAAGTCCGAAGTCCGAAGACATAGGACAATTGAGATCTCTTTAATGTTTACCTCGGCTAATATATCATTGGTTAATCTATTCAAAGCTTTTTCTTCCTCTTCAGATTCCACTTTAACCACCATACTTGATAGAGGCTGACGCACCTTAATCCCTGCCTTGGCTCGTGCCGCCCTGCCCAAGCTGGATATTTTCATAGCTAATTCAACGTCTCTGTTCAGTTCATCATCAATCTTAGCTTCATCAGCTACAGGAAAATCAGTCAGATGGACACTTTCTTTCGCTCCGGGGTCAATGGAACGTACCAGGTTTTGATATATTGCCTCAGCGATAAAGGGAGTCAATGGTGCTAGAAGCCGTGACAATGTGACCAAACAGTAATACAAAGTGGAATACGCTGCTAATTTGTCGCCATCGTTCTCACTTTTCCAGAATCGTCGTCGGCTCCTTCTTATGTACCAGTTGGAAAGATCATCAACAAACTTTTCAATCTGGCGTGCTGCTGAAGTTGGGTTATAGTTATCCAGCGCTTTTGTTACCTCGAATGTGAGCCGGTTAAGTTGTGAAATAATCCAGCTATCGAGCAAACTTGTTGACTGAGACTCTTCATCTTGCGAAGACCGAGGTGTAAAGCAATCAATATTGGCATAAAGAGTAAAAAAGGAATAAGAATTCCATAAAGTCGCTAGAAACTTCTTCATGGTCTCGAGAACCATCTCAGTGGAGAAACGATGGTTCTCTTCTGGTGTGGCGGAGACTAACATATACCAGCGTAGGGCATCGGCACCATAACTATTAATCACCGTCTCCGGGTCAACAACATTACCTCTCGATTTGCTCATCTTTTCACCTTGGGCATCAAGAACATGTCCCAAACAAAGGACATTCTTAAAGCAAGGTTCATTAAAGAGCAAAGTAGCTATAGCATGCAAGCTATAGAACCACCCTCGAGTTTGGTCAATAGCTTCGCAAATGAAATCGGCAGGGAAGTTTTCTTTGAATTTATCTTCGTTTTCAAAAGGATAATGCCACTGAGCTATGGGCATAGCTCCAGAATCAAACCAGCAGTCAATTACTTCGGGAACACGTCTCATTTCACCGCCACATTTAGAGCAGGAAAAAAAGACCTTATCTATGTAAGGACGGTGCAAATCCAGAGGGGTTTCTAAACCCTGGAGATTTGCTTTCCTTTTCAATTCATCAACGCTACCAATACATTCACAGTTAGCACAGGAAGAGCAACGCCAGATATTGAGCGGAGTTCCCCAATAACGTTCCCGGGAGAAGGCCCAATCAACGTTATTCTCCAACCAATCGCCGAAACGACCGTACTTGATATAATCAGGATGCCAGTTGATCTCGGCATTCCCTGAGATAAGTCTATCTTTTACCGCCGTCGTTTTGATATACCATGACCTTTTGGCATAGTAGAGAAGAGGCGAATCACAGCGCCAACAAAAAGGATAAGTATGAATAATCTTCTCACTGCGATAAAGTAACTTTCGCAATTTGAGGTCTTCCAGAATAAGAGGGTCAGCATCTTTAACGAATTTGGCAGCAAAGGAATAGCTGCCGCTGATCTTCCCCTCCAGGTCCACAGGTTGAACGAAATCAAGTCCCTTCTCCATTCCAATATTAAAATCTACCTCCCCGAAAGCAGGAGCAATATGAACTATTCCTGTACCTTCTTCCAAAGAAACGAAATCTGCGCCAATCACAGGGTAGGTTAAGCTTTCCTCCGGCTTCTGTGGATTCAACGATGGTAAGCTCAGACGCAGCACGTCGAAATTATGAGGATTGAATAAAGGCTCGTAACGAAGACTTGTCAGCGTTTCCCCGGAAACAATACCGGCTTCGGTATAGTCTTGCAGTTTAATTCTGTCTATTATGGTTCTGGCTAGAATAAGGTAGTCCTGAGGGCAAGCCATAAGGCTATACTCGGCTTGGGGAGCTACTGCCAGAGCAGTATTCCCAGGCAATGTCCATGGCGTAGTTGTCCAAGCGAGAAGATATGTCGGTAGGCCAGGATCGGCGCCAAATTGACACGAAGTGTCATTCCGAGCGTAGCGAGGAATCTCAATGGGATTGCCACGCCCCGACAAGTCGGGGCTCGCAATGACAGGGGGGACCACTTTAAACTTTATGTAAACTGATGGATCTTCTGCGTCTGCGTAGCCCAGGGCTACTTCATGAGAGCTAAGAGAAGTACCACATCTGGGACAATGTGGTGTTACTTTATAGCCTTGATAAACCAGGCCCTTATTCCACAGCTCTTTTATTATCCACCAGCAAGATTCAATATAATCATTATCCATGGTTATATAAGGCTGCTCAATATCCAGCCAGTAACCGATACGTCGGGTCATTGCCTCCCACTCTCTAATATAGCCAAGGGCACTTTGACGGCAATGCTCATTGAATTGAGTTACCCCATAATCCTCAATTTGAGTCTTACTGGTGAAGCCAAGTGAGTGTTCCACCTCTAACTCTACTGGCAAACCATGGGTATCCCATCCCGCCTTGCGTGGCACATAGTAACCTTTCATCGTCCTGTAGCGACAGATAACATCCTTAAATAGCCGAGACAATACATGATGAACTCCAGGACTTCCATTAGCTGTAGGCGGACCCTCATAAAATACGTAGTGGGGTGCCCCTTTCCTTGCCGCAACACTCCGGGGAAAAATCATATGCTCCTCCCAGAAACGAAGGATGCTCTCTTCTAACTGAGGAAAAATTATTTTGCTA
>Ga0210056_1000341_pt1 | contig 36809 bp, 36 predicted proteins | sample CryGeyCG2014_080_2_FD_183965 | JGI IMG/M metagenome (GOLD analysis project Ga0210056, IMG submission 183965) | Groundwater microbial communities from aquifer - Crystal Geyser CG07_land_8/20/14_0.80 (SPAdes) (version 2) | ecosystem: Environmental > Aquatic > Deep subsurface > Groundwater | place...
TTATAGTTTGGATTTTCCAAACTATTTGCTTTTTTGCTTTAGCTGGAATGTTTGCTGCTTTTGTTTTTTTATTCGGAGCCAGAGTTTTTATAATTCAAATTTGCGCCATTTTAGCTCCTTTGGCCTTTTTATGCTTAATTCTGCCCAAAACTAAAAAATATTTTGATATGTGGCTGAAAATGCTGGTAGGATGGATTTTCTTAGGAATTTTCTGTTTATTCTTTTTAGTTTTGGGTTTTAGAATCGTGGGGTTGTTAGCCCCACCGGCCGGCCCAGTTCCTATACCAGTTCTAAGCTGGCTATCTTTTGGGCAATATATTAGTTACTATTTTGCAATATTCATTTATATGGGAATAATTTTGTGGTTGAGCAAAAGAATGCTTCCGACCGGAGCTCAATCTTTGATTGATTTTGGAAAACAAATAGGAGGATTAATTGTCACTCGGGGATTAAAACCCTTGGGAAGAGCTGTGGGAAAGCAAGCCGGACAGGGGATGGTTGAACTAACGCAAATAGAAGCAGAAAGAGAGAAACGGGCCAGGGAAGAAGCAAGGGCAAGAGGAGTAGAGTACAAACCTTCCCGCAGACAGATTGCTGCCAGGCTAGCCAGAGGCGGGGCAATGGCCTGGGTGGTCAGAAGGGGCTATGGAGCAGTTGGGAAGACACCGGAGCTAGAGATGGCTAAAGATATTGAAGAAAGGCTGGCTGCCTATAAAAAAAGATTTGGGAAAGATACAAAAAGCGCAATGGCTGTTTTCCCTCGCTGGAAAATAGCCGACCCCCACAGTAAAATAGCTCAGGCTCTTTATCTGGCTAAAATGGAAGGGGCTGAGGGAATAAACAGACTTAGCAAGGAACAGCAATATGAAGTCTTAGAAAGAATGAAAACGTCTGTACCCCATAAATTGGTAGATATAATTAAACACAAACCAGAATTAATCACTGAGAAAGAGGCAAGGATAACAGATTATGGAGAAGCTCAAAAAAGAAAAGATGAAGTAATGCTAATGGCAATGCGAGAATATGATAGAGCAATGAAAGAATATGATAGAGCAGAGAAAGAAGGGAATAAAGAGGCAATGAAAGACTTAAAAGCGGTAATGAAAGACTTGGAAGAAAAAGCGGTAGGAAAAAGAGAGAGAAGTGTCCCAACTATTCGACGGACAATGGTTCCAAAAGGTATGGAAGATAAGGATGTTCAAAGATTAGTCGAAGCTAATGTTGATTATAAAGAGGAAATTAAAAAAGTAATGGAAGAAACCGGGCTTGGAAAAGAAGCAGCCAGAGAAGCAGTATTAATAACAAAGGCGGCATTTGAGAAAGCAGCCCTCGCCCTAAAAGATGCCGATATTGAAAACTTAGTGGCTGCCAGTTTTAAAGATCCTGAATTTCAAGAAGCAATTGTCAGATTCAAACCAAGTCACTTTATTCAGAAAGTTGGAGAGGAAAAAGGGCAAGAATACATTGATTTAATCCATGATAAATTTGAAGAAATGGCAGCCAAGGAAAACGGAATTGAGGAAATTGCCAAAACCAACCAAATTTTACTTCGACAATCAATTACCAGCCCCACCCTTAGGACTATCTTTCCCGCCCCCAAGGAAATCAAAAGGGCTGGAGGAGAGAAAGAACAATTGAAAAGAATTGAGGAGGCGATAGAGAAAGTAAGAAGAAGGGGACCAACGCCGCCACCACCTCCACCACCTCCACCAACTCCACCACCTCCACCAACTCCACCAACTCCACCACCTGGTGTACCTCCCGATTGGATTCCTGGACCAGGAGGAACATGGGTTCCTCCAACTAGGCCCCCAAGGCCATCTGGAGAAGAAAGATTACGTAGAAGACGAGAATCTGCGGGTCTATAAAATTTGTTAAGAAGCTATACTAAATCCTCTAAGAATATGCTAAAAGAATATACTCAAGAACAATTTTGGAAATTTTATAAAAAACTCCCTCAAGAGTTAAAGGACGCTCTTTTTTCTGAAGAAACCGGCAATGCTATCTATGATATTTGTAAAAGAAACGAGGTTTTAGAAAAACTCGGAGAGATTTCGGAATGTATCGGTCAGGTTCTGCTTGGCGTTTTGTCTCCAACAGAATTTCAAAAAATCTTAGAAGAGAAAATGGAATTAGGGTTGGAAAAAAGTAAAAAAATTTTCCACGAAATCAATCGCCTTATCTTCTCTCCGGTAAAATATAGTTTAAGTGAGCTTTACGAAACAGAAATTGCGAGGGTCGCACCCCCGTCCGAAATCGAAAAACCTCCCCAGAAAAAAATTCCCAAAAGCGATGTCTATCGAGAACCAATAGAATAGAAGATGTTAGAATGTTGGAATGTTAGAGGGTTAGAGGGTTAGAGGGTTAGATTGTTTATAAATATGTTTAGTTATAATTTTGAAAAACTTGAAGTCTGGAAACTTTCCTTACGGATAATTAAAGAAGTAAAGAAAATTACTAAAAAATTACCTTTAGAAGAAAAGTACATCTTAACAGACCAAATAAGAAGAGCCGCTCTTTCAATTGCTTTGAATATAGCCGAAGGGTGGGGTCGAAAAACCAAAAAAGATTTTAGTCGTTTCATATCAAATGCTATCGGTTCAACCCTCGAAGTAATTGCCTGTTTAAAAATTGCTTGCGATTTAGGTTATTTAAAAGAAGAGGAGATTAAAGACTTAGATGAGTTATTGAAAGAATTGTATTTTAAATTATTAAAATTTAGTAGTTATTTAAATAAATAATCATTCCAACATTCAAACAATCTAACAATCCAACATAAACTATGCCTTTTGTCGTTCCCCAATTTATTGAAAGAAAACCAAAAGTAGTTGGGCCCCTTACTTTCCAACAATTTATTTTCATTGGAGGAGGGATAGCAATTTGTTTTATTCTTTATTTTCTCAAGTTTCCTTTTTACCTATTGCTACTCAGCTGCCTTGCCTTAGTTGGAGGAGGTTCTATTTTAGCTTTCGGGAAAATTAATGGCCGACCGATATTTACGATGATTAAAAACTTCTTCGAGTTCTCTTTTTCCTCTAAAATGTACCTCTGGAAAAAAGGAGGGGTTGTCTCCAGGGCTATTAAAATAGAAGAGGCAAAAAAAGAAGCGGTTGAAAAAGCGCCGGTTTTAAGCATCGCTGAAAAAAGTAGATTAAAAAACTTAGCGGCCAGAATAGAGACCGGTAAAAGATAATAAATGACCAAAACTGCTACTCAACAATTTTTGGAAATAAAAGAAATCAAAGAGGGCGTAATTGTTTTGAAAAACAATACTCTAAGAGGAGTAATGATGGTTTCTTCTTTAAATTTTGCCCTAAAGTCGGTCGAAGAACAAGATGCAATTATTTATCAATTCCAGCAATTTTTAAATTCCTTAGATTTTTCTTGCCAAATTTTAGTCCATTCTCGGAAATTAAACATTACCGGTTATCTGGACAAATTAGAAGAATTAGAAAAGAAACAAAAAAATGAGTTATTAAGAATCCAAACTGCCGAATATCAAAAATTTATTGAGGGTTTGGTCAAAGAAGGCACTATTATGACTAAAGATTTCTATATTATAGTGCCCTATTCTTTTTTGGAAACCAAAGAAGTAGCTGCTGCCAAGAAGTTTAAAAAAATAGCCATCCCTTCTTTAAACGAGGAAGAATTTCAAAGGTCTAAAAATCAACTCTGGCAAAAAATGGAATTTTTAGGTTTGGGCTTAAGAAGGTGTGGATTAACCACTATTCCTCTAACCACTCCCGAACTAATTGAACTTTTCTGGAGTTTATATCATCCCCAGCAAGCCGAAGTAGGATATTACCCGGAAATACCGCCGGAAATAATATAGACGCTGGATTTTGGCGGATAAAACCGCTTTATGCGGATTTGGTTCTACCAGCATTAATCAGCCGAAATCAACATTAATCAGTCTATGGGATTATTTAAAAAAAAGGAAAAAGAAATACCGGAAATATATAAACAAGAGCCAATCGGCATTAGAGATATTATCTCTCCTGCTTCAATTGAAGTTAGTTCAAATTTTATAAAAATTGGCGAGAGATTCGCCAAAGCTTTTTTTATTTTCTCCTATCCGCGATATCTAAGCACCGGTTGGTTTTCTCCGGTTATCAATTTAGATATCCCAATGGATGTTTCTCTCTTTTTGCATCCGTTTGATACTGGTTTGATTTTAAAGCAGTTAAGGAAAAGAGTAACCGAGGTCCAGGCTGAAATTATGGAGAGAGAAGAAAAAGGACTGATTAGAGATCCGGCCTTAGAAACGGCTTACCGGGATTTAGAACAATTAAGGGATAGATTAATAACTGCCCAAGAAAGAATGTTCCAGCTCGGGGTATATATAACGGTTTATGCCAAGGCTCCGGAAGAACTAAGCGATATTGAAACCAATTTAAGGTCTGTTTTGGAATCGAGATTAGTTTATTTAAAACCTGCTCTCTATCAACAAAAACTTGGATTTAACTCCTGTGCTCCCTACGGCTTGGATCAGCTCCAGGTTTATACCGCCATGAATACCGCTCCCTTATCCAGCATCTTTCCTTTTGTTTCTTTTGATTTGAGCTCCAACCAGGGAATTTTATACGGCATTAATCAACACAACAGCTCCTTAATCTTATTTGATAGATTTTCATTAGAAAACGCGAACTTAGTTTGTTTCGGAACCAGCGGCGGAGGTAAATCTTATTTTATAAAATTGGAAATTCTGCGGTCTCTGATGATTGGAATAGATTGTATCGTCATCGATCCCGAAAATGAGTATCGTTTTTTGTCAGATACGGTCGGAGGGGCTTTTTTTAACATCTCCTTAGGATCCCCAAGTCACGTCAATCCTTTTGATCTACCCCTGCCCAGAGAAGACGAACAACCTGAGGATGTATTGAGGTCAAACATAATGAATTTGGTGGGGCTCCTAAGAATAATGTTGAAAGAACTTAGCCCGGAAGAAGATGCAATCTGCGACCAAGCTTTAGCCGAAACTTATGCCTCAAAAGACATTACTCCTTATTCTGATCCAAAAACCTGGAAAGATAATATTCCTTTAATGCAAGACTTTGAATCGGTTTTAGAAACGATGGAGGGAACGGAGAGCTTAGTAACCAGACTCAAAAAGTTCACCAAGGGAACCTATGCTAACTTTTTTAATCAGCCCTCCAATATTACCATGGAAAACAATTTTGTCGTCTTTGGGATTAGAGATATGGAAGACGAATTAAGACCGGCAGCGATGTTTATCGTTATGAGATACGTCTGGAATACTATTCGGTCTCGTCTTAAAAAAAGAATCTTAGTAATCGATGAGGCCTGGTGGTTAATGAAAACCGAAGACGGGGCTTCTTTCTTGTTTGGAACAGTAAAAAGGGCTAGGAAATATTGGCTGGGAGTTACCACTATTACTCAAGATGTAATTGACTTTATGAAATCGGATTACGGCCGGCCCATTATTACCAATTCTGCTCTTCAGGTTTTAATGAAACAAAGTCCTGCCATGATTGAAATGGTTAAAAAAACTTTTAATTTAACCGACGAAGAAAAAAATATCTTATTGGAAACGCCGATAGGGGAGGGGCTGTTTTTTGCCGGACTAAAGCATGTGCTAATGAGGGTGATGGCTTCTTACACCGAAGATCAGTTTATTACCACATCTCCGGAAGAGGTGGTCAAAATAAAAAAAGCTAAAGGCGCTTTATAATAAACGCCCCAAATCGGAGAGGGGTCGGGACGGGTCGCGAGAGTTCTCCGCGAAGCGGAAACTCCCGACCTAGAACCCTCCGGTTCTCCCGTATAGGAAAATATAAGAACCTGCCTCGCTTCGCTCGGCAGAACCTTGATTCGCTAAGGTATAAACATATAATCTTGAATTTAAAAACCGAGGGTTTTTAAGAAGCGAGGCGAAGCCGAGCGCCAGCACGAAGTGCTGGAGAGGGCGAGCGACTAACTTAGTATTGCCACTAGGGATAAGGTTTGATTACCACCATTCTTTCCGGTTCCTGGCCGACGCTTTCGGTAACAACATCTCCACGGCCCTGTAACTCTAAATGAATAATTCTTCTCTCGTAGGCTGGCATTGGCGCCAGTATTTTTTCTTTTTTTGAAAGAGAAACCTCATCAGCCTCCGATCTCGCAAGTTGACGCAAGTATTCAATTTTTTTCTTTTTATAATTATTAATATCCAGATCAATATAAAAATTTTTATCCGGGACAATTTTTCTCTTCAAAATTATTTTGATGAGATGCTGGATTTCTAATAAGGTTTCGCCCCGCCTCCCAATTAAAATCTGGGGTTCTACTAACTTTATCTCAACGGGAATTGTTAGGTCCTGGGGGGTCTTAATTTCAATCTCAACATCAAAACCCATTTTTTCAAAGAATTCCCGACAGGTAATTTTAATTTTTTCCAAATTTAAGTTTTCCATGTTAAATAATTAATTTAGACATTTATTCGCCGGCTTTCTTTGGTTTGTAAATCAGGTGTTGCTGTAAGATTGAAAATAAAGCGGTAACTATCCAGTATACCCCGATTGCTGCCGGCAACTTCCACAAAATTAAAACCGTAAAAACCGGAAAAAAATAAAGCATCTGTTTTTGCATCATTTGTGAAAATTGTCCCATTTGACCGCTAACTTTGGCTCCCTTGGTTTTGGGAGTTACCATTTTTGTTTGGAAAAACTGGCAAACTCCGGCAATTAACGCTAAGCCAAAATGGGGATTTGCTAAATTTATTATTCCTAAAAAATAAGGGTCAATTGTCCCGGGAGAGGGGATAAAAGAATAAAGGAAAGCAAGCTGGTCTGGTTGAAACCCTCTCCAGAATAGCTGATATAAAGCAAGTAAAATTGGCAACTGAATTAGCAAGGGGAGACATCCTGAAAAAGGATTGATTTTTGCTTTCTGGTAAAGCTCCATTGTTGCCTTGGCTTGCTTTTGTTTGTTGTCTCTGTATTTGTTTTGAATTTCTTGGATTCTGGGCTGTGTCTCTTGTAGCTGTTTTTGAGACCTTATAGACTGAACCATTATTGGATACAACAAGAGTCTGATTAAAACCGTTAAAGCTATTACCGCGATCCCAAAATCATGTCCGGGCAAATATTGATAAAATATCACCAGAACATTAAATAGGGGCCGATACAATATTAAATTGAAGAAACCTGTAAGTAACTCCATATGTTTTTATGGTAAATCTATCCCTCCTCTGTTCCAAGGACCACATTTTACGATTCTTTTAAAGCTTTTCCACGAAGCTCTTGGTAGTCCCTCTTTCCGAAAGGTCTCGTAAGTATATTCTGAACAACTTGGCCAAAACCGACAATGGCGGCCTAAATTCGGCGAAATAAAGATTTGATAAAATTTTAGAAATTTTAAAATTAATTCTTTAACCATATCAGGGCAAAAACCACTGGTTTTTTAATAGGTTCTTGAATTTAGAAAATCTGTGCTTTTCTTAAAATCCTTTTAATGTTTTCTTCCGTTTCTTTAAATTTTTTCTTCTCTATTCCGGGAAAGGCAATTATTACTCCATCCCACCCTTTCTTTATTTCGAATAAATTTGTTCTAATTATCTCGCCAAATCTCCGTCTGACTTTATTTCGAATTGTAGCCTTTTTTGATATTTTTTTACTAACCATAAATCCAAAACGTGAAATTTTTAAATTGTTTCTCAAAATTCTCAAAAATAAAAAGTCTTGTTTAATGCTTTTTCCCTTTTTAAATACCGCCTCAATATCGCTTCTTTTTTTTAACCGATTTCGTTTTGGTAGCATTTTAAAACTTCTGACAAGGTTAGACCGTTAGTTTATGGCGTCCTTTTTTTCTTCTTCTGCTCAAGACTTTTCTTCCGGATTTATTTTTCATCCGAACTCTAAAACCATGAGTTCTTTGCCTTTTTTTTCGTTTGGGCTGGTAGGTTACACTCATAAAAAAGTTATATTGAGAATTTAGACTACTGGGTTTAAAATAACAAAAATTTTTTATTAAGTCAATTTTGGAGTCAAAAAAAATAACTTAATTCCACAGTTTTTGCACAACTTTTAAACACTTTTGTTTTTTTATTCTTATTTTGCTTTTGTTTGACATGTGATATAATCAACTTATAACTTAAATGCGAAGCATTCAAGCCCCGTAGAACAGCGAAGCTGTCTACGGGATTAGTCCCGCACCCCCCGCCGAGGGCGGGGTGGTGCGGGAGTTCTGCCGAGCTCCGCCGGCTGGCGGAGCGAGGCAGGTTCTTATAACTAATAACTTACAACTTTGAGTGGTTCGTTATCAGTTGTTAGTTGTTTAGTTACGAAGGTATGACTAAAGAAGAATTGTGGCAAGCAGTTCTTGCTCAAATACAATTTAATATCTCTCCGGCCAATTTCGCCACCTGGTTTAAAAATACCGAAATTGTTGACATGAACAGCGGCCAGGCAATAATTTCTATCCCTAACAATTTCTCAAAAGAATGGATTAGTAATAAGTATCATAAGCTTATTTTAAAAACTCTTTATAGTTTAGATTCAGAAATTAAAGAGGTTAAGTATGAGGTAGTAAGGACTGGGCTAAAAACCAAACCGGCCACGATTACTTTTCCGGAAACCGATCAACTGGAATTCCAGGAACTTAAAATTGACAAAAAGAATAATTTGAATCCCCGCTATACCTTTGAAAATTTTGTGGTTGGTTCTTTTAATGAACTTTCCTTTGCCGCTGCCCAGGCAGTTTGCAAAAATCCAGCTCTTACCTATAATCCTTTATTCGTTTACGGAGGGGTAGGCTTGGGGAAAACTCATTTATTACAAGCTATCGGCAATGAAATTATTAAAAAGTTTCCTCAAAAAAAAGTAAAATATCTTACCTCAGAAAAATTTACTTCGGAAGTAATCTCGGCCATTAGAAATCATAATATCGAAAACCTTAAATCAACCTATCGAGAAATCGACGTTTTAATTATTGATGACATTCAATTCATTGCCGGCAAAGAAAAAACCCAAGAAGAGTTTTTTCATACCTTTAATGCTCTTCATGAAAAAAACAAACAAGTGGTTCTTTCATCAGATCGTCCTCCGGCGGCAATTTCTGCCCTTGAAGAAAGATTATGTTCTCGTTTTGAGGGCGGGATGATTGCTGATATTGCTCTTCCTGACTTTGAAACCAGAATGGCAATTCTAAAAATGAAAATCCAAGAAAAAAAGGCGGATATCGACCCCAAAATCTTGGAATATATCGCGTCAAATATTAAAAAAAATATCAGGGAACTAGAAGGAGCATTAAACCAGATTATAACCTACCAAAAAGTAAATAACTGCCCTCCTGATTTGGAAAAAACCAAAACTTTATTAAAAAATATAATTTCTACTCCTGCTCGGAGGATTACTCCCAAAAAAATAATTCAAAATGTAGCTGAGTTTTATGACATAAAAGAAGCAGACTTTATGAGCTCTTCCAGGAAAAAAGAGGTGGTTAGGCCGCGCCAGATTGCAATGTATCTCTTTAGACAAGAGTTAGTAAGTTCCTATCCTTTTATCGGAAGGAAATTTGGCAAAAGAGACCATACTACGGCCATTTACGCCTGTGAAAAAATTTCTCAAGAATTAGAAAAAAACAATAAACTAAAAGAAGAAATTGAGTTAATAAAGCAGTTAATCTATAAAAACAAGTAATAAAACTGTTAAAAACCGGTTAATATTAAAGTTTTAAAAAAAGTCTTTCGTGGTTTTTCTACAAAATTTAAACAACTTATCCACCTTTTTTCTTTTGATTAAATAAAAGGAAAAAGGAACTTTTTTATGAAAGTAACAATAATAAAAGAAAATTTAAGAAAAGGATTAGCTGTTATAGAAAGAATTTGTGGAAAAAATTTTACTTTGCCTATTTTAAATAATGTTTTAATAAAAACAGAAAAAAATCTTTTATCTTTAAGTGGAACTGATTTAGAATTAGGAATTAAATATTTCACTTTAGCAAAAATCGAAAAAGAAGGACAAATTACAGTTCCAGCTAAATTATTATTTAACTTAATAAATTTTTTATCAGAAGAAAAAATAATTTTAGAAACAAAAAATAATATTCTTTTTGTCTCAGGTAAAAATTTTAATTCACAAACAAAAGGATTACCATTTGAAGATTTTCCAATTATTCCTCAAGTAAAACAAGAAAAAGATTTTATAGAAGTAAAAAATTCACCCTTTTTTGAAGGAATATCAAAAGTTATTAATTTTTGCAGTATTTCGCAAACTCATCCTGAATTAGCCGGTATATATTTTAATTTTCAGAAAGAAAAATTGGAGTTAGTAAGTACGGATAGTTTTAGACTTACGAAAAAAGATTTATATTATCAAAACAAAATTAATAAAACTTATTCTTTTATTCTTCCTCAAAAAGCAGTTAGAGAACTGGCTAATATTCTTTCAGAAAAAAACTCAAAAACAAAAAAAGAAGAACAAACTAAAATATACTTTGAACCAAATCAAATCTTTTTTGAGTTTCTATCAGCTGATTTTTCATTTCCTCAGTTTTATTTAACTTCACGTTTAATTGAAGGCGAATACCCCAATTACCAGGAAATAATACCAAAAACACATAAAACTCAAGCGATTTTAAATAAAAATGAGTTTTTAAGCCAAATTAAAACCGCCTCTCTTTTTAGCGGTAAAATCAATAAAATTAGAATCCAGATAGAACCAAAACAGAACTTGATTAATCTTTTTTCTCAAAACCCAGAGACAGGAGAATTTAATTCTTCTCTGCCCGGCGAAATAAAAGGTGAAAAAACCGAGGTGTCTTTTAATTTTAAATTTCTAATAGACGGACTTTTAAATTTAACTGGCAGAAGTATTTTTTTTGGTTTAAACGGCGAAGATGGTCCGGCTTTATTGAAATCGTCCGAAGATCCAGATTATATTTATATTTTAATGCCAATAAAAAGTTAACTAACAACTAACAACTCCCCGTAATGGAAGTTATTAATTGTAAGTTGTAGGGTTAGGAATTAAAAATTTTCGAGAAAATTTTTAATTCCTTTCTCCCATCCTGAGTATTGAGGATCGGCTTCTGGATTTAAATTAGGAGATTCTAACGGGTCTTCTTTTTTAATATAATGTAAAATCGAATGAGGATTTTCTGAATCAATTTTCCCGTTTAAATTCCATACCGAAAAAGAGGGGCAAGGCTCTGGTTTTTCGAATTTTTTAGGAGGATAAAACTGAAGTGCTTTTTCCATAAATTGATGGAAGATAGGGCCGGCCACCACCACTCCCGGTTCCTTAAACATCGGTGAATTATCATTGTTGCCCACCCAGACCCCAACCGAGATTGAAGAGGTGTAACCCATCACCCAGCCATCCCTAAAATTTTCGGTAGTTCCGGTTTTGACTGCTACCTGGTAGTTTTCAAAATATAAAGGAGACCTTAAACCAAAAATTGGAGCCCGAGCTTCGTTATCCGATAAAATATCATTAATCAGTCTGCATGGCTGAGTTTTTAATATTTTTTTTAACTCTTTTTGATTTTTTTCTATAATATTCCCCTTAGAGTCTTCTATCTTCAATATAAAAGAAGGAGAAACCCAATATCCTTCGGTGGCAAAACCTCCATAGGCAGAAGTCATCTCTAAAAGATTTACTGCTCCTTCTCCCAAAACCAAAGGCAGACCATAATAAAAAAAGGGCTGGTTTAAAGTGGTAATACCCATTTTTCTTGCGGTCTCTAAAGTATCTTCTCCCCCAGCCAGATATAGAACTTTTACTGAAGGAACGTTTATAGATTGAGCTAAGGCATTCCTAAAAGTAATTGGCCCCCTGAATTTTTTATCGTAATTTTCAGGAATGTATTCTTCCTTGCCGGTTCCAAAATTAGTTTTTACATCCCATAAAATCATATCAGGAGTAAAACCCTTCTCAAAGGCGGTTAAGTAGGCAAAGGGTTTAAAAGCAGAGCCGGGTTGTCTTTTTCCCAAAGTGGCTACATTAAATTGAGGGGCAAACAAACATTCGTTTCGGTCAGGATTACATCCTTCGGGATAAGGTTCGGCAAAATAATCCCTGGATCCCACCATCGCTAAAATTTCACCATCCCAGGGGTTAATTGCCACCAAAGAAGCATTGTGGGCATTGTATTTTTTATTTATTTCGGCATTATTTTCAACGATTTCTTCAGCCCAATGTTGTAGTTCCCAGTCCAAAGTAGTGTAAACTTTTAACCCTTTGCGTTGCAAGTAGTTTTCCCCATATTCTCCAATTAAATAATTTTTTACTTTTAAAACAAAATGAGGAGTTTTTATTAGTCTTATTTCTTTAAGGGGAGTAAATTCTATTTTTTGCTTTTTTAATTCTTCAGCTTTTTCTTTTTCTAAAAAACCTGCTTTTACCATCCGATTCAGAATATAATCTTTTCTAAGTAAAAGTTCATTAAGATTTTTTTCCTCGTAAGGAGAAAGAAGACTGGGGGCTTTAATTAAAGCAACCAAAGTTGCAGCCTCTGGTAAAGAGATTTCGGAAACCGGTTTTCCAAAATAGGTTTTTGAAGCGGATTGAACTCCATAACAATTTTGACCAAATGGAATTTGATTTAAATAAAATTCCAAAATTTGATCTTTTGAAAATTTTCTTTCTAAATCCAATGTTAAAATAATTTCTTTTATTTTTCTTTCTATAGTTTTTTCATTAGTTAAGAAAGAAGAACGAGCTAATTGTTGGGTAATAGTAGAACCTCCCTGGATAGGTTCTTTTAGTTTCAAGTCTACCAGAAGAGCCCTTATCATTCCTTTAAAATCTAAACCGAAGTGGTGATAAAAGTTAGCATCTTCTGCCACAATTACCGACTTCTGTAAATATTCCGGGATTTCTTTTAAGGAGACATATTCTCTTTTTTCTTCTCCATAGATTTGATACAATAATATTTTTCCTGTTCTATCATAAATTTTTGTTGGTTCAAATAACATTTTTTCAGTAAATATTTCCGGTCTTGGTAAATCTCTTCCATAATAGAGAAAAAGGAAAAAGATAGCTAAAATAAAAAGAAAAAAAATTATTCCAAAAATCCTTAAAGCCTTAAGTATTTTTCTTTTTGGTTTCTTTTTGCTAAAGGTTTTTTGGTAATATTTCCTAATTGGCATAAGTTGGATTATTTTACTAAACTAAAATTAAATTAGCAAATTCTCACCTTGGTTCCAGAAGTTTTAATTAAAGAAAAATCCCTGAATATCCTTAAGTTATTATGTAAAACAAAATTAGCTTCTTCTAGGTCAGAAGCTAAACGGCTGATTCTCCAAAAAGGAGTAAGAATAGATGGTAAAATTAAGGAAAACTGGAAAGAAGAAATAAAAATAGAGAAAAACCAGGTTCTGCGGGTGGGGAAAAGAAATTTTGTTAAAATAATTAATTAAAAACATTTATTTCCCCTAAAGATTGTAAAATGGTTTTTATGCCATTTTAAGCTAAAACCCTCGATTTTCGAGGGTTTTAGCTTAGGTTTTAGCTTATTCTATTTCTTCGCTTTTCTCCTCTTCTTCTTCCTCATCCTTCTCTTTTTCTTCTTCTTTTTCCTCTTCTTCTCCAAACGTTTTTTCTATGGGTTCTTCTGGGAATTCTTCCTGATTTACGAAAGGGAATTTGGTCATAATTTTTAAAGCTTTTTTGTTTTCTGTTTACCCGCCTAAATTTTGTAGAACAAAACTTTGGTGGGTTTAGTTGTTTCCGACCTTTTCCCGCTTTTCTATGCGGTCAAATCCCTCATTCTTACAAAAACTAACTATCTGCCTAGAAAGCGGGATTGTCTCTACAGCCCCTATCATATGACCTGATAAGGTTCTGTCAAGCCCCGTTAGAAGTCTGCCAACTTACTCAGTGGCCAGAGAGTGTACTTCTGTTACAGTCTCTGGCCAGAGTTTAACTAATTAAAGCAAGAACTTGAACTTTAACGTGTCAAACCTTCGCAGACTTCTAATGGGGTCAATCCCCCCTTACACGGTACGCACAACAAACAGCTATTCCGAGAGCGTCAGCCGCATCATCGGGCTCGGGGACCTCCTTCAAATTAAGCAAAACCTTAATCATTCTTTGGATTTGTTTTTTTTCGGCTCTGCCGAAACCCGTTATTACCATTTTAACCTGGAGAGGGGTAAATTCATAAACCGGAATTTTCTTTTTTGCTGCCGTAAATAAGATTACTCCTTTGGCCTGAGAAACCGGTATAACTGTTTTCAGATTTTTAAAAAAATAAACATTTTCGACCGCCAGAACCTTCGGTTGATATTTTTTAATTAATTTATTAAGTTCATTGTTAATTTTTTTTAAACGTTCGGCCGGGGATAAAGAAGGGTTGGTCTTAATTAAACCATAACCTAAACACTTAAGCCTATTTTGAGTTTTAGATTTTCGATTTCTGGTTTTGCTAACCACGCCGAACCCCGTGTTGGCCAACCCAGGATCTATGCCTAAGATTATCATTCAACTAATAACTAACAACTAATAACTAACAACAAATAAGGAAAATAGTTGTAAGTTGTAAGTTGTAGGTTGTGAAGTTAAGATTTAAGGTTTGAGTATATTTCTTGGACACAGTCTGATTCATCTAATGCTTCAAAAAGTTTTTGGCAGGCTTCTTTATCTTTTTGCGATACCTCAATTGTTTCTTTTTCTACCCAATCCAAAGAAGCCGATTCAATTTCAACCCGTTTTTGTTCTAAATTTTTTTTAACCCTCTCCAGGTCTTCAATTTTTGTATAAATATCTAAAGTATCATCATGCCAGTAAAAGTCTTGGGCCCCCACTTCTATAGCTAAAAGTCCTAATCTTTCTTTGTCTTTGAGATTTGAGGTTTGAGATTTGAGATTTGCTACTATACATCCTTTTTTCTCGAACATCCATCGGACTCCGCCCTCTCCGACCAGTTTTCCCCCGTTTTGATTTAAAATCTGTTTAATTTCTCCTATAGCTCGGTTTTTATTATCAGTAATCCCTTCAATAATAAGCGCTATTCCTCCTGGCCCGTAAGCTTCAAAAGAAACTTCTTCCAGCTTTTGCCTCTCAATGTCGCCAGCTGCTTGTTTTAGCGCTCTTTCTATATTTTCTTTTGGCATAGCGAATTTTTTCGCCTGCTCAAAAACAACATGAAGTTTCGAGTTGGTTTCAGGATTAGGCCCCCCTTGTTTTACCGCCACTGAAATTGCCCTCGCCATTTTAGAAAACATCTGGCCCCGTTTCTGGTCGGTCAATTCTTTCTGATGTTTTATGGTTTTCGCATGACTGTGTCCACTCATATGTTTTTAATTTCTCGGAAAACGCGAGAAATCAAGGTTATAACTTTGCTATGTTTTTAATTCAAGACTATATGTTTATACATTAGCGAATCAAGAACATAGCTTTGCCATGTTCTTAATTCAAGATTATATATTTATACATTAGCGAATCAAGAACATAGCTTTGCTATGTTCTTATTATAACTTGTTTTAAGTTTATTTTTAAGTATTAGAATGGTTGTCCCTGAAAAAATAGCGATAGTTGCGGCTATTGGGGCAAATAAAGAATTTGATGATTCTGGAGTCGTTGTTCCTTTTTCAGACAGCGAATGGTTTACAGTTTCCTTTTGGAAAACAAGTTTTTCGTCCATCTCTTCTTTTTTTGGTAATTGTTCTTTTGGTGTCGGAACACTGTTTTTAGCTTTTGGCGTTCCCCCGGGATTTTGACTGGTTTGCCAGTTAGCTGGATGGCTTCCCGGCGATTGAGAGTTTTTCCTTTCCATGGTTTGTTTTGTTTTATTGTCTCCGCCAAACCAACCGCTCGTACAATTAATAGAATCTATTAAATTTCCGGAATCATCATATAATTCTAAGATTTCTCCGTTGTTGTTCAGGGCTCCGGTATAAATTTGATCAGCGGTTATATCTGGAACAGTATTATCCCTAGTTCTTTCTAATAAATAAAAAGAGTTGGCGGGAACGGTTCCGGTGAGGGTGATTCTCGGAGTTTCATCAGTAGCCTTAAGTATCCAATCTTTAAGATTTATAGCCTGGTCGGTATCGTTATATAATTCAATCCATTCATCGTTAGAAGAAACCGCAGTTCCCATCCAGGCAATTTCGTTGCAAACCACATCACCCGGGTTAGCTGCGTAGGCGAAGCCTAGGCAGCTAAATAAAATAATCGCAAGAAAACAAATTATATAAACAATATTTTTCATGTCCTCGCTTAATGGTTTTATCAGAAATTTACAAGAAAGGCAATGTGTTGATAAAGATAAAAAAGATGCCAGTTTTATTTCCCTGGCACCCTACCATTTTTGTTTTATATTTAATTTGACTCAAAGCAAAGTTTGGGGGCTTTTGTATTTTATTCCTAAATGCTGATAAGCCAATTTAGTTGCTACTCTGCCCCGGGGGGTTCTTTCAATCAGGCCAAGCTGCATTAAATAAGGTTCATAGATATCCAAAATTGTATCTTCCTCTTCCGAAGTGGCAGCCACCAGGGTTTTTAAGCCAACCGGTCCCCCCTCAAATTTTTCAATAATTACTTCTAAGATTTTTCTATCAGAGGGCTCTAACCCAATTTCATCGATTTCTAAAAATTCTAAAGCGGACTTAACAAGTTCTTGGGTAATGATTCCCTCTCCTTCAACTTGAGCAAAGTCCCTTACTCTTTTTAAGAGTCTATTGGCAGTTCTGGGAGTAAAACGAGATCTGGCAGCAATCATTTTTACTGCTTCTGGATGAATTTTTACTTTCAAGACCTGACTGGACCTGGTAATAATTTTTTCAACATCTTCTTTTTCATAAAAATTTAATTGGAAAGTTGCTCCAAATCTATTTCTTAGGGGCGCCGATAAAAGAGCAATTCTGGTGGTGGTCCCAATCAAAATGAAGCGAGGAACTTTTAGTTCCATGGTTCTGGCCATCGGTCCTCTGCCGATAATAATATTTAGTTTAAAATCTTCCATTGCCGGATAAATTGTTTCTTCGCAGAGTTTGTTGAGGCGATGAATCTCGTCAACAAATAAAACATCTCCTTCAGAAAGGTTGGTTAAAATAGCGGCCAGGTCTCCCGCTTTTTCAATAGCCGGACCCGAAGTCACTCGAATATTAGAATTCATTTCTTTAGCTACCAAATAAGCTAAAGTCGTCTTTCCCAAACCGGCATTTCCGTAAAAAAGTAAGTGTTCGGGCACTTCTTTTCTTTGTTTCGCCGCTTCAATAATTATATTGAGATTCTTTTTTATCTTTTCCTGGCCAACAAAATCTTGCCAAGTCTTTGGTCTCAAGGTTAAATCTAAGCTCTGATCTTCTTCAGAAAAGCTGGGTGAAGCAAATTGGCGAGGACTTGACAAAGTCATAATAATCTGCTATAATTAAAAGTTATTCGACAGCCACGGAGCTGAGGGAGTAGGAATTTTTCTTAGTCGGACGGTTTGGCTAAGGCGAAACTGTTCCTCGGAGAGATTCTAAACTTTAAGTTCCCAAACTAAAGCGCTCCCTCAGCTCCGTGGCTGTTTTAATTCAAGATTAATTCAAGATTATATGTTTATACCTTAGCGAATCAAGAACCTGCGAGTGAAACGAGCAGGTTCTTAAATGCGAAGCATTCAAGGTTCTGCCGAGCGAAGCGAGGCAGGTTCTTATATTATTCTCCAACAACTCTTTCCAACTCTTTTAAAGTAGTAATCCCCTCCAGAACCTTAATTAAACTATCCTGCTCCATTTTAAGCATTCCTTTTTCGATTATTTTTTTTCTCAAAGCAGCAATAGAGGGGTTGGTTAAAATAAACTTTTCTATTTCATCATCTACTAAAAAAGCCTCAAAAATACCTATTCTATCCCGATAGCCAGTAAAATTGCAGTATTTACAACCCTTTGCATTAGGAATTTTTATCTCCTCGTTAAAAGCAAAAGGGATTAAATTTTTGGGGATATTTTTTAATTCCTGTTTTATTTTTTTAAATTCAAGCAAAGATATTTTTTTTAATTCCCGGCATTTTGGACACACTTTTCTTACCAGCCTTTGAGCAATGGCCAAATTTATGGCAGGTCCTATGTTTATAGGGTTTGCCCGGAGACTAACCAATCTGGCTATGGTTCCGGCAGCATCATTGGTATGCAAAGTGGTAAGCACTAAATGGCCTGTTAAGGCAGCCTGGATGGCAGTTTGGCAGGTTGGAGAATCTCTTATTTCTCCTATTAAAATTACATTGGGGTCTTGTCTCATAACCGATTTTAATCCCGAGGCAAAATCGTATCCTTTTATGGGATCAACTTGAGTTTGAGTGACTCCCTCTAAATGATATTCAATCGGGTCTTCAATGGTAATAATTTTAATTCCCGGCGCCTGGATTTTTTTTAAGAAAGCATAAAGAGTGGTAGTTTTTCCCGAGCCGGTGGGCCCGGTGACAATAATCATCCCATTCGGTTTTTTCATTTCTTTTCCAAACAAATTCAATAAATCTTTTCTTATCCCTAATTTTTCTAACTCAATTAATGTTTTTGGGTCCAAAATTCTTAAGACAATTGATTCTCCGTAACTGGTGGGAAGGGTAGAGGCTCTAATTTCAACCGGGGTTTGGTTTGTCAAAACGGTAAAGCGGCCGGCCTGAGGACGATCGGTAACGTTTAATTTAATCCGGGAAAGAAATTTGAGTCGGGAAAGGAGATTTTCGTAGGGATTTAAGTCAAAACTAAGGACTTCTTGCAAAATTCCATCAATTCTCAAGCGGATTTTAGTTTGATTTTTTTGGGGTTCAAAATGTAAATCAGAAGCGCGAAGAGAAATCGCTCCTCCCAAAATAGTTTCTAAAAGCTCAGTGACGGGGGACTTTAAATTTTTTTCTATTTTTTCCCCGAAATCAACAACATCTTCGATTTCTTTTAAAATTGAGGAAGAAATTTTTAGTGCCATAGACACAGATTTATACTAAATTATTTCTAAAAATTTTTGGTAAGCAGAGTTAAGATTTTTTTCTCTAATTAAAAACAAAGAAGTTTGACCCCGAGAAGTTCCTTCGAAATTTTCTAAAATTTTCCCAATTAAATTTATTTGAGGAGAATAAAAAATCCCCTTGACCAAAGGAGGAGAACCGGAGCTTTCCCATAAAATTAGAAAATTTGCTAAAACCTGATTCCTAAAATTAAATTTTAATTCTTGAAGAATTTCGCCGAGGTCTTTAGACGAGGAACCCGAGTCTTTAAAATCCTCTAAGGTTAAAGGAGCAAAATATAATTCTTTTTCTGGATTAAAATTTATTTTTTTTAAAACCTGACCCAAGAGTTTAATTTGGGAGACGGACTTAGTTTTGTAAAAGTTTTGAATTATTTTTTGGTGATCGGCCCCTTTTTCGATTAAAAAACTGGCCCTCTCAAAAGTTTTGGGTTTTGTTCTGGGATTTCTGAAATTTTCAGAAGCCCAGATTATTCCAGCCAAAAGACAGGTTGCCGTGTTTTCGTCAAATAACCTTTGATTTGGGGCTTCAATTAAATCGACTAAAATTTCTGAGATTGAGCAGGACTTTATATTTACCAAATTAACCTCTCCAAAATTTTGATTCTCCGGACTATTATCAATATTTAAAATAGGAACCTGATAAAAAAGATCCGGATTCTGAGCAAAATTTTCTCCTAAATTCTCTAAATTCTGCAAACCCAGGGTAATTAAAAGATTGGGGGTCTCCAAATCAGGGCTTTGGTTGATTTTTGTTGCATCAGTGAAGGATTGGGAAAAAAAAGAAATATCTCTCGGTAAAATTCCCTCGCCAACAGAGGTTAGGTGGATTTTTAAATCTCCGCTATTTTTTTCGTAAAAAATTTCAGAAACATCTTTTCCCTGAGTCTTAACAGAAATTACAAATTTAGAATTAACTAGAAATTGGAAGTTTTTTGGAATTTTTTTTAAAAATAGATTTGCCTTTTTCCCTAATTTCTTTAGACTATAAAAAAGTGCACTTCCAGCACAAAAAGTATCTCCTTCTACCAGAGAGATATCATAGGTCTCGGGCAAGAAGATGTAAATGTTTTGAGATTTTTCAATCAATTTTTTGGCTCGATTTAAATTGTCCATATTTATTCTTTCTTTTAAATTAATTAAATTTAACCCATATTTAAAAATTAGTCAAATTTATGCATAAAATTACTTATTTAACAGTTAAACAGTCTCAAACTAAAAAGTTGGGCAAGAACTTGGCCAAAAAAGTTTTAAGAGATTGTTCGATCAAAAAAGCAGAAGTTTTAGGATTGGTGGGGGATTTGGGGGGAGGGAAAACCACTTTCTTGCAGGGATTTGCCAGGAAGCTGGGGATTAAACAGCGAATTACCAGTCCTACTTTCATAATCTATAAAAGATTTAAGATTCCCCGAAGCAGAGCAAGCTCGCTACGGGGCAAGCAAGATTTAAGATTTAAGTATTTCTATCATATCGACTGTTATCGTATCCAAAAAATACGAGAAATTTTGGCATTAGGATTTAAAGAAATTATTACTAATCCTCGAAATATTGTGGCAATAGAGTGGGCAGACCGGATAAAGAAAATTATGCCCAAGGATACCTGTTGGATAAAATTTGAGTTTGTGGACAAAAATAGTCGCCAGATTGATATAAAATACAAGGGTTGAACCCCTGTATTTTTATTACCCCCGAGGTTCTTAAATGCGAAGCATTCAAGGTTCTGCCGAGCGTAAGCGAGGCAGGTTCTTATATTTTATGTTAGAATAAAACAATGGCTGGCGAAAAAAAATGTCTAATTATAATTGATGCTAATTCTGTTATTCATCGGGCATACCACGCCCTACCTCCCTTAACCACCACGAAAGGAGAACTGGTAAACGCTGTTTACGGATTTTTATTGGTTTTTTTAAAAGCAATTAAAGAATTCCAGCCCGACCATATTGCAGCTTGTTTTGACTTTCCGGCCCCCACCTTTCGCTCCAAAATCTTTAAAGAATATAAGGCAAAGAGACCTCCTGCCCCGGAAGAACTTTATCGGCAGATTCCAAAAGTAAAAGAAATTTTAAAAGCATTTAATGTTCCGATTTTTGAAAAAGAGGGATTTGAGGCAGACGATTTAATCGGAACCATTTCTAAATTGGCTCCAAAAAAGCAGATTTTCCCAGGAGTAGAAATTATTATTCTATCAGGAGATTCAGATACCCTGCAATTGGTTGGTCTCAATACCAGAGTTTATCTTTTAAAAAAAGGAGTTAAAGATACTGTTTTATACAATCAAGACCTAGTAAAAGAAAAATACCAAGGGTTAACAGCGGAAAAGATTGTTGATTTTAAAGCCTTGAGAGGAGACCCCTCGGATAATATTCCCGGGGCTCCCGGGGTAGGGGAGAAAACGGCCATTGAATTAATCAAAAATTTTGGGACAGTTGAAAATCTTTATCAGGAACTAGAGCAAAAAAGCGAAAAAACAAAAGAGTTAAAACCAAAATTAAAAGAAATTCTGCTTCAATCAAAGGAACAAGTTTTTTTTAGTAAAGAGCTTTCTAAAATAAAAAAAGATGTACCAATCGACTTTCAATTAAGAAAAAAGTCATGGAGAGAATACAACAAAGGGGAGGTGGTTCAAATGTTAGAAGATTTAGAGTTTTACAGCTTAATCGGAAGATTGCCCGAAGCAAAAAATTGAGAAATATAGACAAGATGCTAAAATAAAAAGAAAGGGATAAAAAGAGCCTCGATTAAAAACAAAAAAGTATTATTTTAAAAACCAAAATGCTTTTATATCCGGTGTTTTTAAACATTTTTTTGGGCGTAGTAATTATTCTCCTACTTATTTTTTACCGGAGGCGGGTGAAAGAATTAAAAAAAGTTCATGAAGAGGTAGGAGCAGTTTTGGAAATAAGGACAAAGGCGAGAACCAGAGAATTAAAAGAATTAGCCGAAGGCTTAGAGGGAAAAGTTGAAAGAAGAACAAAAGAAATTCAAGAAAAAATGGCTGACCTAGAAAGATTTCAAAGATTGGCGGTTGGCCGGGAATTAAAGATGATAGAGCTAAAAGAGGAAATTAAAAAATTAAAAGAAGAACTGGGGCAAAGGTCAAAAAAATAAAAATCACTTTATTATCTATGTCAAAAAATCTCATTACCGAAGAAGAGATTAAAAAAATAATGGAAAATCCAGGGAAAATAAAAGGGAGCGCTTTTAAGGGAGAATTGGAATATATTTTAGAAAAAAAGGGAGAAGAAGGACTAAAGGCAGTAGCAAAAGAAACAGAAAGGTTGGGTTATCCCATAAAGTATAGAGAAATAAAAGAGACTGAATGGTACCCACTGGGCTTAAAAATGGTTTCTCTATTTGCCACCCTTGCCACTTTTAATTGGGGTAAAAAGGAATTAGCTGAGATAGCCAAATCTTCGGCGAAAGTCTCTTTTATTATTAGGTTGTTTCTGAGGCATTTTATTTCTCCAGAAAAAGTTTTTAGAATAGCTGCTCCTAGGTTGTGGAAAAGATATTTTAATCTTGGTTCCCTTGAACCAAGCGATTTTTATAATGTTGAAAAAAAAGGCGGTGGCGGTCAGGGTATTTTACGAATAAAGAATTTTAAACTACACCCTCTTTACTGTTTTTATCTAAGCCATTTTTTCAAAGGGATAGCTAATTTAACAGAATCAAGATTTAAGGAAGTAACCCTTGAAGAAACTAAGTGCATGTTTAGGGGAGATAATTATCATGAATATTTAATGAAGTGGATTTATTATTAAAAAAAATTGTCGATGACTGAAGAAAAATTTTACAAAGAAGAATTAAAAATATTAAAAGAGGATTTCAATGATTTAAAAACATATTTAGATGAAATAAGAAATATTTTGCCTGTTTCAGTTTGTACCTTAAGTTCTTTCTGGGTTATAGTTGATATTAATAAAGCTACCGAGACTCTTACCGGATATAGACCCCTGGAGATAATAGGCCAACCTATTAATTTTATTCTTCAGAAAAAACAGGAGTTAGAAAAAATAAAAGAAAAAGCAGAAAAAGAGGAGAAGATTGTTGTTGAGGAAACACTTTTAACATTAAAAAATAAAAAAGAGATACCGGTAAGTATTTCTATGGTTGGCAGAAAGGATCGCGAGGGAAATCTAATTGGTTATTTTCTATCCATCACCGATACCACTGAAACTAAAAAATATCAAAATCGACTTGAAAAAGGAACTAAAGCATTAGAAGAATCAAGGAGTGCTTTAATGAATATGCTGGAAGATATAGAAGGAGCTCGGCGAGAAGCAGAAGAAGAGAGGAATAAAACTTTTGCGATTATCCAAAATTTTGTCGATGGATTATTGTTTTTCGATAAAGAAAACAATCTTTCTCTGATTAATCCCCAAGCCGAAGTTTTTTTTGATATTAAAAGGAGCGACATAATTGGTAAACCAATTTTCGAATTAAGCACTTTCCCAACCCTTGGCCCATTGACCATTCTTTTAGGGAGAGAAGTCAGGGGAGTTTTTAGAAAAGAGTTACCAATTAAAGAACACTTAACCCTTGAAGTATCTACTGTTCCCATGGTGAGCGGTGAAGAAAAATTGGGTAACCTGGTGATTTTACACGATATCACTCGGGAAAAAATGATTGAAAGAATGAAAACCGAATTTGTTTCTCTTTCTGCTCACCAACTCAGGACTCCTCTTTCTGCTATTAAGTGGACCCTGAGGATGCTTTTAGATGGAGACCTGGGCGAAATTACCAAAGAACAAAAAGAATATATTGGAAAAACCTACGAGTCCAACGAGAGAATGATTGATTTAATTAATGATCTTTTAAATGTAACTAGGATCGAAGAAGGGAGATATCTTTACGAGCCGACTCTGACTGATTTTCAGGCTATAGTTCAGTTTGTAATAAATTCTTTTAAAGAAGAGATTAAGAAAAAAAGAATTAAATTTGAATTCAAAAAAACAGAAGAGAAGTTGCCTGAAGTAAAAGTTGATGTAGAAAAAATGAGGTTAGCCGTTCAGAACCTTTTAAACAACGCCATTTCATATACTCCTTCTGGTGGAGAGGTGACTATTTCTTTAAAGTATGATAAGGATAAGATAGAGGTTGCGGTCAAAGATACCGGGATAGGAATTCCTCAAGACCAACAAGAAAGAGTATTCAGTAAGTTTTTTAGGGCAACCAATGCAATAAGAAAAGAAACGAAGGGAACCGGACTGGGTCTTTATATTGCCAAAAATATTATTGAAGCCCACGGCGGCAAAATTTGGTTTGAATCAAAAGAGGACAAGGGTTCAACTTTCTATTTTACACTTCCTGTGGAAAAACGATTTGAAGAGTTTTTAAAAAGGTTGTAAAATAAATAAATATGGCAAAGAAAATTTTACTAATAGAAGATGAGCAGATTATGTTTGATCTTCTACAAAAAAAACTAAGCGGGGAGGGATATGAAGTTTCCATAGCCAAGGACGGAGAAGAAGGCCTGAGAGCAATGAGAGAAGTAAAACCCGACCTTATTTTACTGGATATTGTCATGCCCAAAATTGGAGGATTTGAGGTGATGGAAGAGATGCAAAAAGAACCAGAACTAAAAAAAATTCCAATAATTGTTATTTCTAACTCTGGTCAGCCGGTGGAATTGGATCGGGCTCAAAAATTCGGAGCAAGAGATTGGTTGATTAAAACTGAATTTGATCCACAAGAAGTAATTGATAAAGTAGTTAAACAAATCGGGAAGTAATCAACGAATTTACGAATCAGTACGAATTTACGAATTCGTATATTCGTAAAAGATTCGTACATTCGCTGATAGTTTATGAAAACCATTTTAATTATTGAGGATGATAGATTTTTAAGAGAATTAATTGTTAGAAAATTGAAAGGGGAAGGATATCAAACTAATGAAGCGGCTGACGGGGAAGAGGGTTTCGAGAAAGTTAAAAAAAGTCCCCCAGATTTGGTTTTATTAGATTTAATTTTGCCGGGGATAGATGGATTTGAGGTTTTGTCAAAGATAAAAGAAGAACCTACCCTATCCGCTATTCCGGTAATTATTCTTTCTAATCTTGGTCAAAGAGAGGAAGTGGAGAAGGGATTGAAGATGGGTGCTGTGGATTATCTGATTAAGGCTCACTTCACTCCCGGTGAGATTATTGAGAAAATTAAGGCAGTCCTCAAGTAAAATATGCCTGAGTTACCCGAGGTAGAAACAACTGTTCGCGATTTACAAAAAGCCGAGCACATAAAAAAACTTTATGTGCTCGGTATTAATATATGCCAGAGCTACCAGAAGTAGAAACAATTAAAAGGGATTTGGAAAGTATAATTGTAGGTAAAAAGATTAAAGATGTAGAGGTAAAGAGAGCTAAAATCATTAAAGAACTAAGCGTAGAGAACTTTATTAAAAGGGTGCAAAATCAAGAGATTAAAGGGATTTCTCGCCGAGGTAAGATGCTTATTTTAAAATTTTCTAATCAGTATTTAGTTGTTCATTTACGGATGACTGGTCAGATTATTTACGGTGATAAGCAACAAGAAAGTAAAGTCGCTTTTCGTCTTTCCGATGGGAAGTATTTAAATTTTCTTGACCGACGGGTAATGGGGGAGATAAGGTTAATTAATAATTGGCAAGAATTACCATTTATTCAGAAGATGGGACCCGAACCCTTAGAAAAAGAATTTAGCTTGGAGAAATTTCAGGAAATACTCAGAGGGAAGAAGGCACAGATAAAGCCTCTTTTAATGGACCAAAGTTTTATTGCCGGTATTGGTAATCTCTACGCCGCAGAGATATTATTTAGGGCAAAGGTAAGCCCTCTTTGTCCCGCCGACAGCTTAAACTCGGCAGAGGTAAGAGAAATTTATCTGGCAATTAAAGAGGTTTTACGAGAAGGGATTAAATATCGGGGCTCATCAGTGAATACCTATCGCGATGCCTACGGTAAAAAAGGGAATTTTGCGCAAAGGCTCCATGTTTATAATCGGGCAGGACAACCTTGTTTTAAGTGTGGAACCCTTATAAAAAAAATAGACTTAGGCGGACGCGGAACATATTTTTGTCCCACTTGCCAGAAATAGTAAACTTTGATAACGCCCCACATATGTTAATTTTCCTCTATGGTCAAGATACATATAGGAGTCGCCAGAAATTAAATGAGATTATTGAGCGTTATAAAAAAATCCACAAAAGTGGATTAAATTTAAAATACTATGATGCTAAAAAAACAAACTTTCAAGACTTTAAAAATGAGGTTCAGTCAAGCCCAATGTTTAAAGAAAAAAAATTAATGATTTTAGAGAATGTTTTTTTAAACTACGAACTTAAAACCTCTTTTTTAAAGGATGCCAGAAAATTTATTGACCTTAAGGATGTTATTTTGTTTTACCAGGACCAACCAATTTCTCAAAATGACCCCTTGTTTATTTTCTTAAAAAAATATGCCAAAACTCAAGAATTTAAGCTCCTGGCAGGAATAAAATTAAAGAATTGGGTGAAAAGAGAGTTCGAAAGGTGTCAGACAAAAGCTGACCCATTAGCCATAGAGAAACTCATCAATTTTGTTGGGAATGATCTTTGGCAATTTTCCAACGAAATAAAAAAATTAGTTAGTTATAAGTCAAAGAACAAAAACTCCAAGGTCTTGAGTGAGGACGTGGAACTTTTAGTTAAGCCCAAAATCGAGACAGATATATTCAAGACCATTGAGGCAATAGCTCAAAAAAACAAAGCGAAAGCTCTTTCTTTAGTCTACAAACATTTAGAAAGAGGGGACAATTCCCTCTATCTTTTACATATGATAAATTTTCAGTTCCGAAATCTCTTGATGGCAAAGGATTTAATCGAAAAAGATAAATCTTATAATGCGGTTTTGAAAGAAAGCGGCTTCCATCCCTATGTTTTTAAAAAAATTTATTGGCAGGCAAAAAAGTTTAGTCTTTGGGAACTAAAAAAAATCTACCAAAAAATTTTTCAAATAGATTTAAAAATCAAAACCGGGCAGTTGAACCCGGGAATAGCCTTAGACTTATTAATCGCAGGAATCTAAGTTTTTGAGCCTCTATTTATTAATTTGGTTAATCTTGATTTCTTTCTGGCTGCCGTATTTTTTTTAATTACCCCGACTTTCGCTGCCTTATCTAAGGTTTTATAAACTTGAGGCAAAAGATTTTTTGCCTCTTTTATTTTATTTTGAGAAACCAATTTTTTTACCTCTTTAATGAGGCTTTTGGTTTTATTTTTGTAAATCAAATTTCTCTTTCTTCTTTTAAGGCTTTGCCTAATGGCTTTTTTGGCAGATTCAGTAATTGGCATACTATTTCTTTGTACCATTTTTTAGCTTTTTTATCAAGTTTCTTATTTCCGCCGCTCTTTCAAAGTCTAAATTTTTTGCAGCTTCTCGCATCTCCTTTTCTAAAAGTTTAGCGTCTTGAATTACCCAAAATTCAGAGGTAATTTCTTTAGATTTTTTAGCAAAAGGCCATTCCCTAATTTCTTTAACAATTGGTTGGGGAATAATTTGATGCTCCTTATTGTATTCTTCCTGAATTTTTCTTCGACGACAGACCTCTTTTATTGCTTTTCTCATTGAGGTGGTAATTTGATTAGCATACATTATTACCCGTCCTTCCGGATGTCTAGCGGCCCTGCCCATGGTTTGAATTAAAGTAGTATCTGTTCTCAAAAATCCCTCTTTGTCAGCATCCAAAATAGCTACCAAAGCCACTTCTGGTAAATCCAACCCTTCTCTCAATAAATTAATTCCGACTAAAACGTCGTATTTCCCCTCCCTTAAATCTTTTAAAATTTGTGGTCTTTCTAATGTCTTCACTTCGGCATGAAGCCATTGGCTAGAAATTCCTTCTTCTGACAAATAATCAGAGAGAGCCTCAGCTAACCTTTTAGTTAGAGTTAAAACTAAAATTCTTTGTTTCTTTTGAATGCATTTTTTAATCTCTTGGATTAAATCCCTGACCTGGTTTTTTGTTGGTCTAATTTCAATCGAGGGCTCTAAAAGGCCAGTTGGTCGAATCAATTGTTCAACAATGTATTTTTTGCCTCTTTTCCCCTGAGCCTGTCGAAGGGCTTTTTTTCTTTCCTCTTCAGCTGGGGTAGCTGAAACATAGATTACCCGATTAACCCTTTCTTCAAATTCTTTAAAGGTTAAAGGTCGATTATCAATAGCAGAAGGAAGCCGGAAACCATATTCAATTAAGGTTTCCTTTCGGGATCGGTCTTGGTTGGCCATGGCATGGAGTTGAGGTAAGGTCATGTGGGATTCGTCGATGAATATAAGAAAGTCTCTTGCCCTCCCAAGTTTTCTTTCGGAAAATTTGGGAGGGTAAAGGAAATAGTCGATTAAAGTATAGGGAGACTCTCCCGGTTTTCTAAATTCAAGGTGCCTTGAATAATTTTCAATTCCATGACAGAAACCTGCTTCTCTTAGCATTTCTAAATCATAATTTGTTCTTTGTTCCAGCCTTTGAGCTTCTGGTAGTTTCTTTTCCTTTTCTAATTTCTTTAATTGTTCTTGCAACTCCAGCTTTATATTCTCAATAGCAATTCCCAATTTTTCTTTGGGGGTGACCCAAAAGTGAGCAGGAAATATTCTCAATTTTAAATTTGAAATTTTAAATTTTAAATTGAAGAAATTTTTACCATCAGTTTCACACCTCGCTATTTGGTCTACTTTATCTCCTTCAAATTCAACCCTAATTATTTCTCTGCCGGTAACGGCAAAAATTTCTACCATATCTCCCCTCACCCGAAAGGTCGCCGGCTTAAAGTCAATGTCATTTCTTTGATATCGAAGGTTGGTTAAATGTGAAATCAGGTCTCGTCTTTTTATTTTTTGCCCTTCTTTAATTTCCAGGGAGACTTTTTGATAAACTTCGGGTGAACCAATATTATAAATGCAAGAAACCGAAGCAACCACAATGATATCTTGTCTTTGCAATAAATCTTGGGTGGCAGCGTGTCTTAATCTATCAATTTCCTCATTTATCTTGGCATCCTTTTCGATATATGTATCGGTTTGGGGGATATAGGCCTCGGGTTGATAATAATCATAATAAGAAACAAAATAATGAATAGCTGCTTCCGGAAAAAATTCTTTAAATTCCTGATAAAGCTGCGCGGCGAGGGTTTTATTATGCGAAATCAAAAGAACCGGCTTTTGAATTCTCTCAATGACGTTCGATATCACAAAAGTCTTACCTGCTCCCGTAACTCCTAATAAAATATTGTGTTTTGCACCAGCCCTCAAATTTTTAGTTAATTTCTCAATTGCCTGGGGTTGATCCCCGGCCGGTTTAAATGGAGAGACTAATCTGAACATACCCGGTAGTAGAAATTCGACAAAAAATTAATTTTAGATTGCTGCCCGGCAGCAGTCGAATTTTCACTACCGGGCATACATTTAAATTTACCTTAAATTTTTCTGTTTTTCAAGCAGAATTCGCGAGCTTTCTCTTTTTTTATTTCTAGGTTAAAATAAACCCAGTAGAGGAATTTCGACTTGCTTCGCAATTTTAAGGTTTTCTTTCAGAAAACCTTTGTCGAAATTCTCCTACTGGGTAAAATTATGATTCATTATCTTAAGGGAAAAATAGAGTTTAAAGGAGAAAAGTTTTTAGTAATTGAGGTAGCGGGTGTTGGTTATAAGGTTTTTTGTTCGCCCAATACTTTGAAGAAAATTTCTATGAGCAAGGAGATTAAACTTTTCACCTTCCTTTATTTAAGAGAAGAAACAGCCGAGCTTTATGGATTTTTAACTCAAGATGAACTGGAACTCTTTAAAACCTTAAATGAAATTTCGGGAATTGGTCCCAAAACTGCCCTGGAACTTTCCTCTTTCGGTTCTCTGGAAAATTTAAAAAAAGAAATGGAAAAAGAAGAATTTCACCAAAAAATTAAAGGAATCGGAAAGAAAAAAATGCAAAAAATTCTTTTAGAATTAACCGGAAAAATTAAAGAAATTTCAAAAAAAGGGGAAGAAATCCGAGATGAAGCTTTGGACGTATTAGTTTCTCTTGGTTTTCCAGGGCAGAAAGCAAAAGAAGTTCTTTCTCGTGTTTCAAGAGAAGTTGAAGATACCGAGGGCAGGGTTAAGGAGGCCCTAAAAATCTTGGGGAAATAAATTTTCTCAGTGCAAGGCTCGCCTTGCAGAGTGGCTAACAGCTTTTAGGGAATGAAAAAGACGAACAATCCAGATTGTTGTTCGCCTTTTTATTTCTTGACTTTTCTTTTTAAATGAATACTCAGAACAGCATTTTTAAAATCGCTCTTAAGGCCAACGGGAAAATCTGGCAGTGGAAACTTCTCCAAGAAATCAACCAATAGGCTTTGTACTTCCAGAGTCCCATTGACAATTTCGCATCGAATCTGATCTAAGCTATCGTGACCGGGAAATTTAATCACTATTTGACCCCGGTCTTCAGAAACATAATCAACTTCTGGCTTCTCGATTTCTCTGACTTTCTGCTTGGGCTTTTTCGCCGCTCTTGGTTTTTTGACAGGCGGCTGAAATGAGCTAATTTGTCCGTCCCAGCTGCCCAAACCTCCAGCCCCTCTACCACCTTCATATTTTTCTATATATGGCGGTTCAAGATTTCCCGCTACCTGCTTTTCTCTACCACAAAGTACACATTTCCCTTCATTAGGAGCTATAATTTCTATTGAAAACTTTAAAGCCGATATTCTCTCACACTTACAAATGGCTTCATCTCCGTAAGAATCGGCATAATATTTCCCACATCCGTAGCATTTTAATCTTTTGTTGGAAATAAATTTTAATTCGTGACCACAACTCGGACAAACATAAAGAAATGGCATTTTCGCCTCCCTAGAGATAGATTACTCTAATATCAGGAAATTTCTGTAGTTCCCTATCGACTTGATGAAGTCTTCCTATAAAGAGAACGCCTACTCTATTTTGAGGAAGAGTTTCATTGATTCGCCAGGCAATAAATTCATCGCGGTTTTTAAGAATCTGAGCCCGCCTCTCATGTATTTCTAAGACTTTATTATCCAGTTGAATTTGTTTTTTTGCCCTTTGGGGATAATTCATTTTTAAGATTTCTTTTTCTTTCTTAGCGAGCTCTATTAACTCATCTATCGTCTGCCATTCTCGGCAAATTAATTCCATATTCTCCGTTCCTTGCAAAATAGCTCCTTTTTCTACAAGCCTAGCAATGATTTTATAAAATGGTACCCCGACCTCTCTTAGCTTCTGAGCAATCTCTTCTTTACTCTTAGCTTTTAGTTTTGCTCCAAGTTTCTGTTGAACTAATTGCTTAAACTCTTCAGGGATAGTTGTTTCTACTGGATGGCTATCTTGATAAATAAAAAGTCGAGAGTAATCTAGATTAAGATTTTTTATCTTTCGAACTACTTCTTGCCAGAATTTATCAATCTCATTTAAAAACACTGCAAGTTGAGCTCCTCTGAATTCTTTTTCTTTTTCAAGCAATAACTCTTTAAAACTCCCAGCTTCCTCTGGTGAATGAATAATCGGCACATAATACAATTTTCGCATCCTTAACCTCTTCCTTTGTTTAATTTTCAATGAACTGAGTTCTTGCTATCATAGCAAATTAATTTTAAATAAGCAAGTTTAAACCCAGCTAATTAATTAGCTGGGTTTTTGTTTTAAAAAATCTTCCACTGCCTTTTTAAATTCTCTAGCTTTTTAAAAACTTTTCGAAATCATTATATTTAATCCTACTTCATCAAAAAGAAAAAATCAAACAGAAAAGCCTCCGTACTTAACAGAGGCTTACTTTTAGAAATCTTTTTCAACGCGCTCCTTAAACTTCTTCTTTTCTCCTCCACTACCTTCCATACTTTTGAGAGCTTTTTCAAAATGGGACATTCTGATAAAAAGTTTCTTTTTATCTTTTACATCTTTTGCAGTATGAATAAATTCACGGATGGCAAGCAAGGAAGCCTTACGGCAGAGACTTTCAATATCAGCGCCGGTTGCCCCTTCACCCAAAAGATCAATAAGCCTTTCAATCTCAATGTCTCTAGATAGAGGTTTCCCTCGAGTATGAATCTCAAAAATTTTTCGTTTAGTTTCTCTATCGGGAATAGGGAACTCTATTTGAAAATCAAATCGCCCTGCCCGCAAAAGAGCCTCATCCAGTAAATCTTTTCGGTTGGTAGCAGCTAAAACCACTACTCCCTTTAGTTCTTCAATTCCATCCAATTCTGTCTGGATCTGGCTTACTGCCCTTTCTGAAACCCGGGAGGAATCTAGACCTGACCTCCGAGGAGCAATGGCGTCGATTTCATCAAAAAAGATGATACAAGGAGTAGTTTGCCTTGCTCTTTTAAATAGCTCTCTTATTCCTTCTTCGGTTTTCCCCACCCACATTGACATCAACTGAGGACCTTTTACGGCAACAAAATTAACTCCTGATTCTTTAGCCACTGCCTTAGCAACTAGGGTTTTTCCAGTTCCGGGAGGCCCGTAAAGCAAAATTCCCTTGGATGGTGAGGTTTTAACATGTTCAAACAAATAACCATATTTAAGGGGATATTCAATGGTATCTTGGAGAATTTGTTTAACTTCATCCAGTCCTCCGACATCGTCCCAGGTAACATCCGGAGTTTTCAGAAAAGCTTCTCGTAAGAGAGAAGGTCTGACTTCTTTCAGTGCTTCTCGAAAATCATCCATTTTTACTTCAAGAGCCATTATTTTCTCATAAGGAATTTTTTCTAGAGCAAAGTTAATATCAGGTATAACAGTCCGGAGAACATTCATTGCTGCTTCTCGGCAGAGAGATTCAAGGTCAGCTCCGGAAAAACCATGTGTAATTTCGGCTAACTTCTGCAATTCTACATCTTCTGCCAGGGGCATTCCTCGAGTATGAATATCTAAAATCTCTCTTCGGCCATCAATATCTGGAACTGAAATCTCAATTTCTCTATCAAAACGTCCAGGCCGTCTTAAACTAGGATCGAGCAAATCAGGAGTATTAGTAGCCGATATAACCACAACTTGCCCCCTTTCTTTTAACCCATCCATTAAGGCTAAAAGTTGGGCAGTAACTCTCCGTTCAACCTGCTGGTCTCCTCTTACTTCCTCCCGTTTTGAACCAATAGCTTCTATCTCGTCTAAGAAGATTATGCCCGGGGCATTTTGTTGAGCTGTTTCAAATATCTTTCTTAAATGGGCTTCTGATTCTCCATAAAATTTATGTATAATTTCCGGACCACTTGCATGAGTAAAATAAGCATCGGTTTCATTGGCTACTGCCCGAGCAAGAAGAGTCTTACCGCAACCAGTAGGACCATATAATAACACACCTTTGGGAGCTCCTATTCCCAGTCTTTCAAAAACCTCAGGATATCTTAAAGGTAACTCAATCATTTCTCGCAATCTCTGAATCTGTTTGTGTAACCCCCCAACGTCTTCGTAGCAAGCACCGGTAGGCTTTTCTCCTCGCGGTGCACCTTTTATTCTTATCTCAGTTTTGGGTCTAATAATTACCGGGAATAACTCGGGCTCAACTTTCTCTGCAATAAATTCTAAAGTTTGAGTTCCAAAAAGAGTGATCCTTACTAAATCTCCTTGTGTTAGGGGAACCGCCTCTATCTTTGCTTTTAGTGTTTCACTGGGAATGGGTTTAGTTAAAGATTCCTTTGGCAAAAAAATTACCAGCGTGGCATCTTTACAGGAAACTCTCCTTATTTTCACCTGATCATCGATTCCAACTTCGGCATTTTTTCTAGTAATCCCATCTATCTGAATGATTCCATTCTTTCGCTTTTGCGGGTAAGTTGGCATAACCTTGGCTACAGTAGATCTTTTTCCCTGAATTTCAACAATACCGCCAGCCTCAATTTCGCAAAGCTGCATATCGTTTGGGTCAATTCTGGCGATTACTCTTCCAACATCTTTGGTTTCGGCTTCGACTACCTTAAGTTCAATTTCTTTCATTTTCCTCTCCCTCACTTTTTATTATTAAAGAACATTTTAATATTCTAATAAATTATAACAAGGCGTCTTAATTAAGTCAACTAAATAAAAAGCTCGGGGTGGAATAACCCGAGCCTTTAATCTCTTCCTATTTGGATTTCTTTTTTGTCAAAGTAACTTCTAGAACTCCATTTATATAACTCCAATTGACTTTTTTGATTACAGGTGATGGAAGGGTGACTTCTTTTTCATACCTTCTTCTTTCCTCAGCCCGCCTGCCATCGGCCTGAGCCGAAGGCTCTGGCGGGCAGGTAGAAATTCTTAAAACAGTCCCGTTTTCTCTGACTTCGCAGGTTATGTTTCCTTTGTCAACTCCCGCCATATAGCCTCGTACCTTGAAGCAGTTTTCCTCTTCTTCGATTGGGTCTATCTCCAGTTCCCTTAGATCAGCTTCTTCCGGCGCCATGGTTTTCTCAGTTTTAGGTGTCCGTTTCGGGCGAGTACCCCTAACTTCGAATTTCGTGTCTTGCGCTCCACTTCTTTCCAGTGGCAAATCTTTTCCGCCAAAAGGTATCCCCATTATGTGACCCCTTATTCCACCCTGAACTACTCCTTTTCCGCCGGCAAATTTTTGAGAAAATTCTCCGCCATGTTTTGCAGCAAATTCAATTAATTTGCTTAAATCCAATCCTTCACCAAAAAGATCACCGATACGAATCCCTTTTTCTTCGCGTTTCCCCATTCTTTTTTTTAGTTCTCTTATGTTTTCCTTAGCTTTTTCATTCCCCTGAGCTTCAGCCAACTTCTCTAAATCTTCCAAATTAAGATTTTGAATACTCTCAATGGTCTTGCCTACGCCTTTAAATAGACCTTCTAAAAGACCTCCTATTCCTAAAAAATTACCAAGATTAGCATCGCCACTTACTTTGCCTCTTGGGTTTTTGCCCGGAATCGATCCTCTCGGCGGTACTCCTCTTTTCATTTCACCTCCTTTCTTGATTTTGAAGTCCTAAATTTATTTTAAGAATCCTGAACAAAAAGTCAATAGTCATCTTATCTAAATACAAAAAAGGGTGGATTAGATCACTTCGTCAATTAACCCATACTCCTTTGCTTCCTGGGCCGTAAAATATCTATCCAATCTACAATCCTGTAATAGAGTTTTTAAAGGTTTTCCGGTTCTTTTTGCCCATAATTTAAATCGCACATTTCTTATCATCTCAATATACTTAGCATAGCTAGCAACATTAGTTAGTGTATCTTTTTCTTGGCTGGTTACACCCTCGTGAAGCATTAAACTGCTATTTTTAGTCATTAACCTTTTCTCCCCTAATTCTAAAATATCTATCGCAGCTGAACCCACAGCTCCCAAGGCTAAAGTAATTACCCTTATTCTGTTAGTCCTAATGTAATCGACCAGAGATAGAGACTGATCGGGATTGCCTCCCCCGGAAGTAATTATAAAACCAAATATCTCTGTGGTAGGTAGAAGCTTGTCTATTTCTTCTATTAATAATCTTATAAAATCTCTCTCAATGGGTTTATCTATCCATTTCACATATTCTGGTTTTACTCCGTGTTTTTCTAAAATCCTTTTCATCCCTCCTCCTTCTTTCTTCGAATACTTCATCAATCAATTCATATTCTAGTATATACGAAATAATTCGCATCCTTCGATTATTTTATTAACAAAGAGCTTAGATAATCTTAGCAAAACAATTAAAAAAGTAAAGTTCAGCCATGATCTTGAAAATTTTTGGGAAATAATGTAAAAGAAAACATAAGAATCTGCCTCGCTCCGCCAGTCGGCGGAGCTCGGCAGAACTCCCGCACCAGAGCAAAGCACGGTGCGGGGCTAATCCCGTAGACAGCTTCGCTGTTCTACGGGGCTTGATTCGCTAAGGTATAAACATATAATCTTGAATTAAGAAAGAGGAATTAATAGTAATAAAAGGAGGGCAAAAATGATCGTTGTAATGAGAAAAGGAGCAACGGAGCAGGGAATTGAGGAAGTCACTAAGAGAGCAAAGGAGTTAGGTTTTGATACGCAGACGATTGTTGGCAAAGAGAAAGTCGTAATCGGTATTTTGGGGATTAGAACATCAGATATTTCGACCGATACCTTTAAAATTCTGCCTGAAGTTGAGGAAGTAATCCGAATTAAGTACCCATTTAAATTAGCCAGTCGGGAGTTCAAACCTGAAGATACAATAGTAAAAGTAAACAACTTGGAAATCGGTGGCAAAACCGTTGTTGTTATGGCTGGTCCTTGCGCGGTCGAAACCGAAGAGCAGGTTTTATCCACCGCTAAATTAGTAAAGAGTTGTGGGGCGAAGGTATTAAGGGGCGGAGCTTATAAACCCAGCACCTCTCCCTTTGGTTTCCGAGGGTTAGGGAAAGAAGGGCTAGAGATTCTGGCGCTGGCAAAAAAAGAGACGGGAATGCCAATAATTACCGAAGTTCTGGATCCTAAAGACGTAGAGATGGTGGCAGCGTACGTTGATATCCTCCAAATTGGAACAAGGAATATCCAGAATTTCCCGTTGTTGGAAGCGGTAGGGAGAACAAAACACCCCGTACTTCTAAAAAGAGGTTTTGGCTCAACAATTGAGGAATGGTTACAGGCAGCTGACTATATTTTAAGCCTAAGAAAAAACAGTCCTCAGTTGATTATCTGTGAAAGGGGTATCAGGACTTTCTCAACTTCAACAAGATTCACTCTCGACATAAGTGCAGTACCGGTGGTAGAGGATATCAGCCATTTACCAATTATTATCGATCCAAGCCATGCTGCCGGTTATTGGAAATATGTTCCTGCCTTAGCTAAGGCAGGAATAGCCGCCGGAGCTGATGGACTTTTAATTGAGGTTCATCCTGACCCCAAAAAAGCTCAAAAAGATGGTCCTCAATCTTTAACCTTCAGTGATTTCAGCCGGCTGATGAGAGAGTTAAAACTTATTGCTCAAGCGATTGGACGAGAGATTTAAGAACCTGCCTT
>Ga0210056_1000344_pt1 | contig 36768 bp, 27 predicted proteins | sample CryGeyCG2014_080_2_FD_183965 | JGI IMG/M metagenome (GOLD analysis project Ga0210056, IMG submission 183965) | Groundwater microbial communities from aquifer - Crystal Geyser CG07_land_8/20/14_0.80 (SPAdes) (version 2) | ecosystem: Environmental > Aquatic > Deep subsurface > Groundwater | place...
AGGTCGCGCACGCCGAGGTCGTCGATGAGGATTACGAGGAGGTTGGGGCGGTCAATCACGGGAACAGGACATCCTTCCGGAGAGGCTGCCGCGGCCAGCGATTGGGCGGCTGACCTATTCTACGTAGTTCGTGTTGCGGAAGCCTGCTAACGGCGCCGGCGGACACCGCCGCGAAGCACCGTTTCGGCTCCCGACCGCCCTCGCGCCGGTTCCCAGACCCCGTTGCACCCTCCCCGCCGCCGTCCTGCGGGCCCGGGAAACGAGGATTGCAGGATTTGGGTACGTTTCAAAACGCCAAACATCGTACCTTCAGCGAAAAAAGTGCTTGCACCGGTATGCGGGGTGCGGGTCAGCCCGGAGCCGAGCCGTCCTCGGCACTGCCGCCCTGCCCGGAGGCGCCCTCCGTCTCCGCGCCCACGGCTTTTCGGTACTGGAACGGCCGATCCGGCAGCATTGAGCTGAGCGGGCGGGGAATCGCCAGCACTTCTTCCAGCGAGTTGGCGCCGGTCAGTTGGAGGAGTGCAGCCGTGATCCGGCGGCGGAGGCGGGGCTCATCGACTTCCTGCAGGAGCAGGATCAGCGGCACAATGGCGGCGGGGTCGCCGAGGCGGGCAAGCGAGCGGACGGTCTCGCCGAGTACCGTGCTGTCGAGGCGCGTCAGATTGCCGACCAATGCCTCGACGGACCCGGTGCTTGGCAAGTAGCCCAGGGCGCGGGCGGCTCGCGACTGGACGCCGGTGTCGGGGTCCAGCAGGGCCAGTGCGAGCGCCTCCGCAGCGTCGCTCATGCCGATCCGCCCCAAGGCATCCGCCGCAGCGGTTCGGACGCGGTCACTCCGGTCCTGCAGGGCGCGGATCAACTCCTTGATTGCCAACGGGCTTCGGAGCCGTCCCAGTTGCAGGGCAGCGCGGACGCGCGTCTCCTCGTCTGCCGAGTCGTGGAGTTGGGTGACTGCCCGAACTGCCGGGACGGAGGCGGCCCGGTTCAGGTAGGAGAGCACCGTGCGCGTTGGCAGGCTGTGCGGCTCGCGCAAGCGGCGGGCGAGCGGGACCGAGCCGGCCCGCAGAAAGAAGCTGACCAGGAAGATCAGGTGGTAGCCGCTAAAATGGTAGCCGCCGACGTCGAACGCGAAGGCAGTGGTCAGCGGCTCGATGAGTGCCCCGGCAATGAATGGCGCCAGCCCGCCGGCGACACCCAAAGCAAGGAAGTTCGTCGCGCCGATGTACATGGCGCGGTTGCGCCGAGGGGTGTCTTTGAGCATCACTCCCTGGGTGGCAATCTGCCCGCCGGCGTTGACCATGCCGTCGACCAGCGACATCAGCGCCAGGATCGGCACCGCGATCACCGGGATTGGTGGGACGAGGATGTAGCACAGCGGCACCAACGGCTTCGCTGCAGCCACCATTGTCAACGCGGGCCGATGTCCGTAGGTGTCGCACAGCATGCCCCACAAGCGCGACGCCAGCACCACACCCAACGACGAGGTGATGAAGGTGAGCTGCACCGTGAGCGTGCTGAGCTTCATCTCCTTAATAAGGTACACACCGAAGAACGGCGCTGAGACCATGATCGCGAAGTTCCAGTAGGCGCGGAACAGCAGGTAGGGGCGGAAGTCGGCATTCCGGAGCGGCTCGATCAGCACTTCCCGCAGCCGGATGTCTTGCACCCGCTCGTGGGGCGGCTCGGGGACCAGCGCAAACAGGCAGATGTCGCCCACACCGAGGACGGTGCCCGCGATGCCCAGAACGATGAACCCCAGCACGATTTGCCCGCGGGCCTCGAAGTGGTTGAACGCGAACGCGACGGCGAGTTGCGCGGCGATGTTGCAGGCGGAGATGAACCGCTGGCGGACAGCCCAGTGGACGTTGAGCGATTCGTGCGGCACCAGATCGCTCATCCAGGAGAACCACATGGGGTTGCCCAGGTTGGCGAGCGCGCTGTTGGCCGCCAGCACCCCGATGATCCACCAGATCCGGACCCGCTCCCCGGAGAACAGCGCGGGCGCCGCGAGGACCAGCAGGAACAGCAGCCGATGGACGATGTACAGACTCATCCAGACAGGCTTCCGGCGACGAGTCCGATTGGTCCAGAGGCCAGAGAGGATCTGGAACGCCAGCATCACCGCGCTGAGGCTGGAGATCACCCCAAAGTCGAACGCCGTCGCCTTCAGCTCGACCAGGAACTTCGTCCGCGGCGCGCTGGCGGTGCAGGTGAAGTAGATCGTCCCCAGCAGACCGGCGACGGTCACGATGCGCCAATGCCGCTGGAATTCAGGGTGGGTGAGAGGAGATTCAGACACGGGGGCTCACCGAGGGGGGAGGTCGCGCCTTGGGGCAGCGCAACGGGATTGCCCCGCGTCTCATTGACAACTGGCGCCCACCCGCCATACACTCCCTCCCATGCCATTCACGTTGGCACATCCTGCCGCAGTGCTCCCGGTGCGGAAGGCGCTGAGGGGCTGGGCAGTCCTCCCGGCGCTCGTCGTCGGCAGCATGTCGCCCGACTTCGCGTACTTCCTGCCGGTGCCGTTGAACACTACCCCAACGCATTCCCTGGCGGCGCTCCTCTGGTGCTGCCTGCCGACTGGCGTTGTGGCGTTCTTCCTCTTCGACTGGGTGCTGAAGCGGCCGTTGGCGTCCCTTCTCCCGCGAGCCGTCCGGTGCCGCCTCCCGGCAGAGCGGCTGGCGCCCGCTCGCTTCTCCCTCGCCCGGCTACCCAGAGTTGGCCTGTGCGTGATCCTCGGCGCAGTCACGCATCTCCTGTGGGACTCGTTCACCCACGAGGGCGGGTTCTTCGTGGTGCGCGTGGCTACCCTGCAGACCGTGATCGTGGACGCTGCTGGGTACACGATGCGCACCCATCGAGTGCTTCAGCACTGCAGCACCGTGTTTGGGCTTGCGCTTCTCGCTGCCGCCGCTTGGCGGTGGTGTCGGACGACGCCGGCTCGCGCGGACCGCAGGGCTGAGCCACTCCCAAGCTGCCTGCGTCCCTGGACCGTCGCGGCAGTCCTGCTTGCGGGCTGTTGCGGCGCTTGCCTGCCGCGCCCTCCTGCGCAGCAAGTCGGTGGCTGGCTGGGGCGGGCGCAGGCGGCCGCCAACCCCGCGGTGATCGCCAGCGGGCAGGCGATTCTCTGCGCGCTCGCGGTGTATGTGGCTGTGTGGTGGGTTGCCGCGTGGCGGGCGAGGCGTTGACAAGGGCGCGCGCAAGCGCTACACTTCGCCCGTGAACGAACCGCGCGATACGTTGGGCGCCGGCACTTGGCCGGAAGCGGTCCTCGCACCGGACCATGGAGGCGGAAGCCGTGAGCACCCTCACTGTGGAACTCGATCAAGCCAAGGCGACGTTGCTCAGGGAGAAGGCGAGGATGTATGGTCTTGGGGCGGAGGAGTTCGTGACAGCCTCCATCGAGGAGCTGATCGCCCACCCTGAACCGGAGTTCGAGGCGGCTGTCCGTCGCGTTCTTGCGAAGAACCACGAGCTATACAGGCGGCTGGCATAGTGCGCTACCTGTCGCTGCACGAGGTGCTGGAGCTTCATGACAGGCTGATCGGCGCGACTGGAGGCGCACGAGGGATCCGCGATTTGGGCGCGCTCCAGTCCGCTGCAAGCCAGCCAAGACTGACCTTCGGCGGAGTAGACCTGTACCCCGACACTGCCTCCAAAGCCACCGCCCTGCGCCACTCGTTGGTCCTCAATCACCCGTTCATAGATGGGAACAAGCGGGTCGGCCATGCCGCGATGGAGACGTTCCTTGTACTGAACGGGCTCGAGCTCGAGGCGGAGGTACCCGAGCAGGAGCGCCTCCTCCTCGAGCTGGCAGCCGGCCGAGTATCGCGCCAACAGCTTGGGGAGTGGGTGAGGGAGCACGCGACAGCCGTCTGAAGCAGTGCGCGGGGAAGTGCGCCGTCTGCGGGACTGCCTACGTCGCCCCCACGCCCTGCGCCTTCTCCAGCTCCAGAATCGCCCGCACCAGTGAACCCTCCGCCCAGCCGTGGGGCGCTGCCCAGTACGGGTGCTTGGCGCCCAGCAACTCGGGCAGCAACCCGGTCGGGGTGGCGTGGGCGAGGCAGGAGTCGAGGTACTGCTTGCCCCAGGTGAGGTAGCCCGCAGCCGGTTCGTGTTGCGCCAGCCGGAACAGGATGCGGGCTTGCCAGAGCGTGTTTACGGCGCTGGCGGGGCCGCCGACGTAGGCGTCGCCCACGTATCGGCGGACGGTTGGCCCGCGGTCGTCGTTGACTTGCAGGTTCTGCTCGATGAACAGCACCATCCGCTTGAGGATCTCGCGGTCTGCGGCGTCGGCCGGGTCCAGCATGTCGAACGGATCGACCATGCCGAGGACGGAGGAATCCGGCGTCCAGTCTACCTCGCCCCATTCGTTGAGCCCGCGGGCGAAGCGGTCGCCGTCGACCAGGCGTGCCAAGCATGCCGAACGCAGCCGCTGTGCGCGCTCCCGCCAACGCGTCGCCAGGTCGACTTCGCCCCGCGAAGCCGCCAGTTCCACCCCGCCCGTGAACGCGCCGTACAGGGCGGCATTGGAGTAGGCGAACGAGCCGCGAAACGTCTCCCACAGGTCATACGCCGCGACATGCAGGCCGTCGGGCTGCAGGTTCTTCTCGATGAACTGCATCCCCCGCGCCAGCCAGTCCCAGTGCTCGTCAAGGAGCGCTTCGCGACGAGCCGCGGGAGTGGCCTTCCAGGCCACCCAGAGCGAGTGCAGGACCGCCCCGACCTGATCGATCTGAAGCGCTTCGCCGGGGATGGACCACGAGGGCGCGACGGTGCCGTTGAGCCAGTAGCGCTGGTGCCAGAAGCCCTCGGCGGTCTGTGTGCGCCGGCACCATTGCAGAAACCGCTCCGCCCAGTCGGTGCTGCCGGCAAGGCACAGCGCTTCGACGAACTCCGCCGCGTCACGCGGCCAGCAGTAGCCGTACCCCCCGCTTTCCAGGTAGGTTGGGTCGAACTCGGGTGCCGCGAGACAGCTTCCCTCGGTGGGGTCGAACAACAGCGACATCGCCAACAGCCCACGCCGGTACTCGGCGGCGCGGCCCGCTTCAACGGCCGGCGTCCGGAACTGCGCCAGCCACTCGGTAGCCCCGTCGCGGGCCCGGTTGCGCAGCGTCTCGAAACCAGTTCCAGCCAGCTCCGTCAGCAGTTGTCTGCCCTCCGCCTCGCGGGTCGAACACACAATGAGCAGCGTGCGGTCCAGTCGCTCACCTGGCTGCAGGCTGAAACGCCACGACCCGGCGAGGTTGGCGTCGCCCAGGGAAAATGCTTGGCCGCCGAGGTGGCCGTCTTCCATATCGACCTTGGCGTTGGCCGCGTCTTGGTCGGCAGCGCGCCCGGCGAGGATCTCGTCGAACGGCGTGCCGCCGACGCAGCAGCAGTACTCGCGCCAGGAGTGAACGAACACGCCCGCCTCGCGGTCGAACCGCAGGAAGTTCCGGTCGGCCACCTCACCCAGGTTGAAATCCGCGTAGAAGAACAGCGCCCCGGCAACGGGGCGGCGTCCTTCGTTCTCGAGTCGGTAGCCGCGGACCAACGCCGCCGTCTCCGGGACCGCGAAGTCCGTCAGCTCCAGTGACAGGTCGGTGTCGCGCTGGTGCAGCTTGGTCACCACGACGTTGGCGTCCGGCTCGTACGCCTGCTCGCGCGTCCACTCGTCGCCAAAGGTCCAGGTCAGCCCGCGCCGGCGGTCATCGTCCAGCCACAGCGCTGGCATGCACTCGCGCACGTTCTGCGCGTAATCCAGGTGGGGGAAGAACAGCGTCATGAGCTCGCCGCTGTGGCCCAAGGTGGCCAGCAGCTTCGAGCTGCCGACAGCGGCCGTGGGAAGATAGACAGGCATGGTTCGGTGATCCTCGGGAAAGCACCTTCGTAGTGGCGCTCGCAGCGGCAGCGGAGTGCGCGTTCCTGGCGAGCGCTGCGTGATGGAGGGACGAATTATAGCATGGCATCCAACCGGGACGTGGGGCCAGCGCGGTTGAACCACCTCGGTCAGGCGGCTATCATAATCTGCTTTCCTTAGCGCCGCAGGAATCACCCATGTTTGCGCTTCGCTTGAACGCCTTGGCGGCTGGAGACGCTGCCGCCGGACGCCCGAACTTGCTCGGGAGCTGAGCGCGGGCCGTCCGCCGAGAAGTTGGGGCGGCCGAAGAGCCTCTTCTATAGAGCGTGCCGGGGACCGGGAAGCCATGCCTAAGCAAGACCAAGCTGCAGCCACCTTCACCTTGGCCCAAGCCAACAGCCTGCTGCCCCAGGTGATCGTCCTTACCGAAGCGGCCCGGGAGGAGATCGCCGCTTGCCGGTTCCCGTGGCACGCGCTTGGGCTGCGCAAGTTCCGTGTGACCGCGGACCTCCCGGAGGAGGACTACCTGCTGGTCCAGTGGGCGGTGGCGATCGCCCGACTTGGCGCGCGACCCAACGGCGGGTTCACTGTGGACATCCAGAGCACGGACCCGGAGGTCGTCTACTGCTGGCAACACGGCGAAGACCGGATTGCCCACCAGCACAAGGCTTGGGAGGACTTCCGCCAGCGCAGGCCCGTTCCGGAGGAGTCTCCCGAAAGGCAGCGAGAGAGATGAGCAACGCCTGGGCGGGGAAGCTCGAGAAAATCGACAACTACCGGTGGCGGATCCCCAAGGGGTACCGCCCCGAGATGCAGACCGACGGGATCGTCTACGGCTCGGAGCGAATCGTGGACGAAATGCGCCAGGATCAGGCGCTGGAGCAGCTTGCTAACGTCGCCTGCCTGCCGGGGCTTGTGGGCCCGGCGATGGTCATGCCCGACGGGCACTACGGGTACGGCTTCCCGATTGGCGGCGTGGCCGCCTCTGCAACCGCGGGCGGCGTCGTGTCGCCGGGGGGCGTCGGCTACGATATCAACTGCGGCGTCCGGCTCGTGCGGACGGAGTTGACCCGTGAAGACGTGGAACCGCACCTGGAGCAACTGGTCCACCAGTTGTTTCGCGACGTGCCCAGCGGGGTGGGTTCGTCCGGAGCCATTTCGCTTTCCGAGACGGAACTGCGCCAGGTTGCCCAACGCGGTGCGGAGTGGGCGGTGTCCCGCGGCATGGGCTCCGGCGACGACCTCGCTCACTGCGAGGAAGCCGGCGCGTTGGACGGCGCGGACGACTCCGCCGTCAGCCCGCGGGCCAGGAAGCGCGGCAGCGACCAGTTGGGGACTTTGGGCTCGGGGAACCACTTCCTTGAGGTGCAGGTGGTCGAGGAGATCTACGATGCGGAGAAGGCGCAGGCATTCGGCCTCCTCGATCCCGGTCAGGTCACGGTGATGATCCACACCGGCTCCCGCGGCTACGGCTACCAGATCTGCGACGACTCGCTGGTGGTCATGCAGCAGGCGGTCCGCAAGTACGACATTCCGCTTCCCGACCGGCAGTTGGCGTGCGTCCCGTTCGGTAGCCCGGAAGCCGAGCGCTACCTGGCGGCCATGCGCTGCGCCGCCAACTACGCCTGGTGCAACCGGCAGGTCATTACCCACCGCGTCCGCGGCGCGTTTGAGAAGGTGTTCGGCCTCGGTGAGCGCAAACTCGGCATGTGGCTTGTCTACGACGTAGCGCACAACATCGCCAAGGTCGAGACCCACGAGTACGCCGGCCGCAAAGTGGAGGTTTGCGTGCACCGCAAAGGCGCCACGCGCGCCTTCGGCCCCGGCCAGCCGCAAGTCCCGGAAGACTACCGCGCCGTCGGGCAGCCCGTCATCGTGCCCGGCGACATGGGTAGCTGTTCGTACCTACTGGCCGGCACCCAGCGCGGCATGGAGCAGAGCTTCGGCTCGACCTGCCACGGCGCCGGCCGGGTGATGAGCCGGACTCAGGCCATCAAACAAGGCCGTGGCCGCGATTTGGCGGGAGAGCTGAAGAAGCAGGGGATCTTCGTTCGCGCGCAAGGCCGTGACACGTTGGCGGAAGAGGCGCCGTACGCCTACAAGGATGTGTCGGCCGTGGTAGACTCTTGCAGCGGCGCTGGCATCGCTGTCAAAGTGGCCAAGCTTCGCCCCTTGGGCGTGGTGAAGGGTTGAGGATCCCCCCGCCAGTTGCTCGTCCGTCGGCTGGCAGACACGTCCAATGAAGACGGCGCGGCTGCCCAGACACCTGACACCTGACACGTGACACGCGCCAAGTCATACTGAATAGGCAGGCCCCCAGAGACCTCCCGCCTGCAGCACCGAAGGGAGAATCCCGGTTGGCAGAATCCCTACAATACAGCTCCGCCGTCATGGAGCACTTCATGCACCCGCGCAACGTGGGCGTCATTGACGACCCCGATGGCATCGGCACGGTGGGCAACCCCAAGTGCGGCGACATCATGAGCATGACCATCAAGGTCCAAGACAACCGCATCGACGATGTCAAGTTCCAGACGTTCGGTTGCGGCGCCGCCATCGCCACCAGCAGCATCTGCACCGAGATGGCGAAAGGCAAGACTGTCGACGAAGCCGAGAGCATCTCCCGACGAGCCATCGCCGAGGCGCTTGGCGGGCTGCCGTCGGTGAAGATGCACTGCTCCAACCTCGCCTCCGACGCCCTGGTCGCCGCCATCGAGGATTACCGCAAGAAGAGCAACGGTGGCGGCGTTGACGGCGTCCGCGTAGAGCGGGCGTGTCCCTGCGGGGACGACGAGTAACACTGCGCCGGGGCTGACCTCAGCCGTCTCGCGCCGCCGCGATGAAACGCTCCACCGCGGCGGCGTTTTTGCGCCCGGGAGAGGCTTCCACGCCGCTGGAAACGTCCACTGCGTACGGTCGAACCAGCCGAACCGCTTCCGCAACCGTCTCGGGACCAAGCCCTCCTGCCAGCACCACCGACGCGCCTGTCGCCTGCCTCAGCCGAGCGCACGCCTCCCAATCGGGCGACTCCCCAGTTCCGCCGTACTGCTTGCTTCCCCCTGCTCCCTTTGACCGATCCAGCAGCACTCGGTTCACTCCCGCCGAGAGGTACGCCTCAACCTGAGCGACAGCCTCCGCAAACTCCTGCGCGCCGACCTGCCCCGACAGGTGAACCGTCTTCCACACCTCGCTGCCGAGTAGGCGCCGGTGTTCCTGGATCCATCCCGGCGTCTCGTCGCCGCTCAACTGCACAACCGCGCAACGGCTGGTCGACTCGATCCGCTCCAGGTCACCCGCGGGCGGGCTCACCACTACGGCCACCGGCACGGCTGCCCCCACGTCGAACAGCACCCGCGCCTGCCTCGCCGACACGCTACGAGGGGAGCGAGGGCAGTCGATCACGCAGCCGACGTAGTCGGCACCGGCGTCCCGCACGACCAGCGCGTCTTCGAGGTTGGTGATTCCGCAGATCTTGACCTTCACGCTCAGAGGAGCCTCCGGCGCCCCATTATAGCAGCGGCTCTCCAATCTGGATTCTGGGTTCCCGATTAGTGTCCCAACGGATTCAGGGCGGCAACGGATTCCGTTGGTGGGGTCTTGGGTTTCGGACTTGGCATTTCGAGTTTGCCTCAACCGGCCCGATCCGTTGCCGCCCCGAATCCGTTGGGCACCGTTGCCGGAGGAAGGCCCCGGGAACATTCGCCGAACTCTACTCGTCAGACTGGTCACAACGCTTCGAGGTGTCGCGATGAGAATGGTACGAGCACTGACAGCCGCAGTGGTCCTTGGCGGAATGGTGGCGCTGATCGTCCTGCCGCGCCAGGTCAAAGGCGCTCCCGACGCAGCGACAACGAAAGCACTGGAGGAGGCCATGCGCAAGGGACAGCCCAAGACCGCCCTGGAGATTCTGGAGCCGATCCTTGCCCGGGCGCTCAAATACAGGAACTACCCGCGGGCGATCAAGTTGACCGGGCAGAAGATTGCCCTGGAGGGCATCATCCAGGGCAACAAGCCGGAAGAGAAGATCGTCCGCCTGCAAGCCGAAATCGCCAAGGCGCCCAAGGAGATGCAGCCGGTGATGGAGGCGGTCTTAGCCAACTGGTACTGGCACTTCTTCCAGCAGAACCGGTGGCGCTTCATGCAGCGAACGGCGACGGCACAGCCGCCGGGCGACGATATCCTCTCTTGGGATCTGCCGCGCATCCTTGCCGAGATCGACGGGCACTTCACGACGGCGTTGGCCGCCGAGCGACAACTGAAGAAGATCCCCGTTGCTGAGTACGACCCTCTGCTGGAAAAGGGCAACGTGCCCGACACGTACCGCCCCACGCTGTATGACTTCGTGGCGTTCGAAGCGCTCAGCTTCTACGCGGCCGGCGAGCAGGCTGGGTCGAGGGCGGAGGACGCCTTCGACCTCCAGTCCGACAGCCCGGTCTTCGCCACGACCGACGAGTTCGTGAAGTGGCAAGTCCAGACCACCGATAGTGAGTCGGTGACGGTCAAGGCGGTGAAGCTGTACCAGGATCTGATGCAGTTCCACCGGCGCGACCGCGACCAGGCAGCCTTCCTCGATGCCGATCTCGGCCGGCTGAACTTCGGCTACAACAAGGCTGTCGGCGAAGGGAAGGCCGACCGGTACAAAGCAGCGCTGAAGCGCTTCGTCGAGGACAACGGCGACCACGAGATCTCTGCCCGCGCCCGGTGCCAATGGGCCGGCGTGCTTCAAGAGGAAGGCGAGCTGGTCGAGGCGCACAAGCTGGCGACCCAAGGCGAACGGGCATTTCCAAACAGCTTCGGCGGCAAGATGTGCCACAACCTCATTGAGGGGATCGAGGCCAAGAGCGCGCAGGCCTCGACGGAGCGAGTATGGAACGCACCGTGGCCCACTATTCAGGTTCGGTACCGCAACCTCGAGAAGGTCTACTTCCGCGTTGTGCGCGTAGACTGGGCGGCGCGAATGAAGGCGGGCAAAGGCAACCGTGCGGAATGGCTGAACGGTGATGAACGCAAGGAGATTCTGGTCAGGAAGCCTGAGCGCGAGTGGTCGGCCAAGCTCCCGCCCACGGCGGACTACCAGGAACGCGTCGAGGAGTTGCCCCCGCCGACGGACCTCAAGCCGGGGTTTTACTTCCTGCTGGCCAGCTTTGATCCGGCGTTTGGCGAAGCGGACAACCAGGTGCACTACACGGACTTCTGGGTGAGCAACCTCGCGCTGGTCGTTCGCTCCCGGTGGGACGACGCGCAGACCCAGGGCTTCGTGCTGGAGGCCAACTCCGGGGAGCCTCTCGCCGGGGCTGAAGTGCAGCTCTGGCGCCGCGACAACCGGGCGGGCACCTGGGACACCGGGCCCACGGTTCGGACCGACAAGAACGGGCTGTTCTCGATAATCGAGCACGCCAGCCAAAGCTACGCACTGCTGGCAACCCACGAAGGCCAGCAGCTCTCGACAGGCAACGACTACTACGGGCGCGACCGGGCGCGTCGCTCCGATCCGTTCCGTCGCACGATCTTCTTCACCGATCGGTCGCTCTACCGGCCGGGGCAGGCAGTGAGCTACAAAGGCATCTGCGTCCGGGCGGACCAAAATGCCGGCGACTACTCGGTCCTGGCAAACGAGCAGGTGACTGTGGTCTTGGCCGACCCCAACAACAAGGAGGTCGCCCGGCAGCAACACAAGACCAATGAGTACGGCGCGTTCAGTGGCAGCTTCACGGCGCCGCGGGATCGGGTCACTGGCCGGATGACTCTCCGCGTCGAGGGCGAAGCCCAGGGCCAGACCCGCTTCAACGTCGAGGAGTACAAGCGACCTAAGTTCCAGGTGACGCTGGACCCACCGACGACGGCGCCCAAGCTCGGCGAGAAGGTCTCCATACAGGGCCACGCCATGGCCTACACCGGGGCCGCCCTCGACAGCGCCAAGGTCCGCTGGCGAGTCGTGCGCCAGGTGCGGTACCCGGTGTGGTGGTACTGGCGGTGTTGGTGGCAGCCGCAGAACGCCAGCAGCCAGGAGATCGCCCGGGGCACGGCGGTTACGGAAACAGACGGCACGTTCCACGTGGAGTTCGTCGCCAAGCCCGACCTGTCTGTGTCCGAAAGGGACGAGCCGACCTTTGTGTTCAGCGCTTCCGCCGACGTGACCGACATCGCGGGCGAGACTCGCTCAGCCCAGCGGGCAACCAACGTGGGCTACACCGCCCTGCGCGCCTCCATGTCGGCCGCCGAATGGCTAACGAGCGAGAAGTCGGTGGAGATCACCGTCGCCACGACCACCTTGGACGGCGAGGGGCAGGGGGCGGACTGTGCGCTGAAGATCCATCGCCTCAAGCAGCCCGCTAAGGCGCAGCGGGCGAGCCTGACTGGCTATCAGCCCTACCCGGTCCGGCGCGGTCGGCGGGTCGCGGACGAGGCGCCCAAGCCCGATCCCGCCAACCCCAACTCCTGGGAACTGGGCGAGGTGGTGGCGCAAGACGGCTTCAACACAGACGCCGCCGGCAAGGCAACGCGGACCTACCAGCTCCCGCCTGGCCCGTATCGCGCGCTGCTCACCACGCAGGACCGGTTCGGCAAGGAGGTCACGGCCTTGCTGCCGCTAACGGTCCTCGACCCGAAGGGGAAGACACTGCCGCTGAAAGTCCCGAACTTGGTGGCGGCGCCCAAGTGGTCGCTGGAGCCGGGCGAGGACTTCGTGGCTCTCTGGGGCACCGGCTACGACGAAGGCCGGGCGTTCATCGAGATCGAGCACCGGGGCAAGCTTGTCCAGGCGTTTTGGACCGAGCCCGGCGCCACGCAACAGACGGTCAGACAGACGGTGACGGAGGCCATGCGCGGCGGGTTCACCGTCCGCACGACCATGGTCCGCGAGAACCGCGCCTACCTCACCGCGCGACAGGTAGGCGTTCCGTGGAGCAACAAGCAGCTCTCAGTAGCCTGGGAGCACTTCGTCTCGAAGCTGGAGCCCGGTCAGAAGGAGACCTGGACCGCCGTCGTCACCGGCCCCGACGCCAAGAAGGCTGTGACCGAGATGGTGGCGGCGCTCTACGACAAGTCCTTGGACGCCTACCTGCCGCACTACTGGACAGGCGGTTTCGGTGTGTTCCGGTACGACTCCTCAAGCCTGACCTCCCAGTTCGAGAACGTGGTCAAGCAACTCCGGCACCTGCACGGCAACTGGTTCACAGACTACCGCGACGCGCACATGGTCTACCGCTCATTCCCGGAGGAGATCATGGCCAACCTCTGGGGGTACCAGTACTTCGGCGGGTATCCGGACGGCAAGGCGCACGGCTTGCTTCCTGGGATGGCAGGGCCACCAGGCAAGGACGGCGCGGCAGGACCAAGAGGGGACAAGGGCGAAGTCCACGACATGGAGGCCCGCGTTGGTGGAGAGCGGTCCAGCATGAGAGCAATGGAGGCACCCGCAGCAACGGCCGCGACCGTCGCACCCGTCACGCCCGCCCAGACCCCCGACCTCAGCCAGGTCTCCGCCCGGAAGAACCTCAACGAAACGGCGTTCTTCTTCCCGCATCTGGTGTCCGACGCCGAGGGGAAGGTGAAGCTGGAGTTCACCATGCCCGAGGCGTTGACGCAATGGAAGTTCCTCGGCTTCGCCCATGATCGCGACCTGCGGGCGGGTCTGCTGACGGGCGACGTGGTGACAGCCAAGGACCTGATGGTCCAGCCCAACCCGCCGCGGTTCCTCCGCGAAGGGGATGTGCTGGAGTTCACCGTGAAGGTCACCAACCAGTCGGCGACGGCGCAAAAGGGCACGGTGCGGCTGACGCTTGCCGACGCCCGCACGGCGAAGCCCGTCGACGCTGCGCTGGGCAACGCGAAGACCGACCAACCGTTCGACATCCCGTCGAAGGAGTCCCGCAGCTTTGCCTGGAAGCTGACCGTGCCGGACGGGCAGGGACCGCTCCTCTACAAGGCAGTCGGCTCTACCGGTCGCGTCTCCGACGGCGAAGAAGCGATGCTGCCGGTCCTCTCCCGTCGGATCCTGGTGACGGAGTCGCTGCCATTGCCCATCCGCGGGCCGGCGACGAAGAGCTTCCAGTTTGCCAAGCTGCTCGACTCGGGCAAGTCAAAGACGCTCCAGCACCAATCGCTCACCGTGCAGACGGTCTCCAACCCGTCGTGGTACGCGCTGATGGCGCTGCCGTACCTGATGGAGTACCCCTACGAATGCAGCGAACAGGTCTTCAACCGGCTGTACGCCAACGCCCTGGCGCGGCATATCGCCCAGAGCGACCCAAAGATCCGGCGCGTGTTCGACACGTGGAAGACCGCCGGCGGCGACACCCTTGACAGCCCGCTTGAGAAGAACCAGGACCTCAAAGCGGTGCTGCTCGAAGAGACGCCCTGGCTCCGACAGGCGCAGAAGGAGAGCGAAGCCCGCAAGAATGTCGGCATCCTCTTCGACAACAACCGGCTCAACGACGAGACGGACCGCACGCTGCGCAAGCTGGCCGAAATGCAGCTCCCCGACGGCGCCTGGCCGTGGTTCCCCGGCGGACGCGGCAATAACTACATCACGCTCTACATCACCACCGGCTTCGGCCGGATGCGGCATCTGGGCGTGAAGGTCGACATCGCGCCTGCCGTGAGATCGTTGAACCGCCTTGACGCCTGGATCGACAGGATCTACCGCGGCATCTCGCTCAAGCATCGAGACGAGAACCACCTCACGCCGACGATCGCGCTCTACCTCTACGGTCGCAGCTTCTTCCTGGAAGATCAGAAGATCGCTCCCCGGCACAAGGAGGCGGTCGACTACTTCCTCGGGCAGGCGCGGAAGTACTGGCTACAGTTGGCCAACCGCCAATCGCAGGCGCATCTGGCCATCGCCTTGAAGCGGTTCGGCGACAAAGATACCCCGCCGCTCATCATGCGGTCGATCCGCGAGCGTTCCGTGTCGAACGAGGAACTGGGCATGTTCTGGCGCGACCAGGAGCTGTCGTGGTGGTGGTTCCGCGCCCCCATCGAGACGCAGGCCATGATGATCGAGGCCTTCGACGAAGTGATGAACGACCAGAAGGCGGCGGAAGACTGCAAGGTCTGGTTGCTCAAGCAGAAACAGACCCAGGACTGGAAGACCACAAAGGCCACCGCCGACGCGATCTACGCCCTGCTGCTGCGCGGCGACAACCTGCTGGCGTCGGACAAGCTGGTTGAGGTCTCGCTGGGCGGTCAGACAATCAAGCCCGCTCAGGTCGAAGCCGGCACCGGCTTCTACGAGCAACGCTTCACCCGCGGCGAGATCACGCCCAAGCAAGGCCGGATCACGGTGAAGAAGGTGGACAAGGGCGTTGCCTGGGGCAGCGTGCACTGGCAGTACCTGGAGGACATCGCCAAGATCACGCCCCACGAAGGCACGCCCCTGAAACTGACAAAGCAGCTCTACACCCGGCAGCTCACGAAGAAGGGCCCGGTGCTCGAACCGGTGAAGGGACCGCTGGCCGTGGGCGACGAACTGGTGGTGCGGGTCGTCCTCCGGACCGACCGCGACATGGAGTACGTCCACCTCAAAGACCACCGCGGCAGCGGCACCGAGCCGGTAAACGTCCTGTCGCAGTACAAGTACCAGGACGGTCTGGCGTACTACGAGTCGACGAAGGACACCGCCAGCCACTTCTTCATCGACTACCTGCCCAAAGGCACCTACGTCTTTGAGTACGCCACCCGCGTGGCGCACAGAGGCAGGTACCAGACCGGCATAGCGGCGGTGCAGTGCATGTACGCGCCGGAGTTCAACAGCCACTCGGAGAGCTTGCCGCTGGAGGTGAAGTAGGGCGCTCGCCCACAGCGTGCTTGCGCCGAGTCCCTGCCCGCAGGAACTCCGCCGCAGCCGCCAGCCCTCCGCGCCGCCGAAGCCTTGGCTGGCGAGATCAGTCTGGAGATCATCGACCCGCGCACCCTCGTGCCCCTCGACGCGGAGGCAATCTCGCAGTCAGTCCGGAAGACAGGCAAGCTCCTGATCGTCCACGAAGCCCCCGCCCAAGCCGGCGCCGGCGCCGAGATCCTGCGGCAGGTGCTACCGCACGTGTTTGGGGACCTGCAGGCGTCGCCACAAGTGCTCGGCGGCGCCGACGTCGCCATGCCCTACAGCCCCCCGCTGGAGGACGCTTGCATTCCGCAGCCAGCGGACATCGCGCGGGTAGCGCGGGAGATGGTGCGAGGGTAGGCAGGGGGCCACCATGTGCGCTCCCTTTCCCAAGCTATTCCCTGGCCCTGGTTGACACACACCATGAGAAGTGCTATCCTGGCGCAGTAAGCAATTGCTCACCGGCCGGTGACATCGGTCTGTGCGGTGATCGATGTCGTTCATTTCTTTACGCGTCGCGGCACCACATCGAACCACATGTTGCGCCACCAGACACGCAGGCATCGCCCCGAGTACGCCACGGACCACGCACTCCAGACCGCCTCTTGCGGACGTGGAGCGCGGTGTCTTCGCGTCGGGCAAGGTGCTTGGTTGAACGACGTCACGCCGCCAAGGAACGCCAAGCCGTGCTCCTCATCTGCTCCTCTCGCTTGGCCTGTCACGTGCCGCGTGAACGGCGCAGGAGACATACATGGGTGATTTCAAATGTCAGGAGCTGGAGTGCGATGAGACGGTCAGCACTTCGAACATTACCGACGAGCAGTCGAGAAGCGGCGTGGGCGTCTTTTGTGACGGCTGCGGGGCGACTTACTGGGTCGAGGCCGGCAAAAAACCCGTCTGCGTGGATACGCCTTACCCCTCCGTGTTCGGCGGCACGATGTATTAGCTGGCGAGCGTGCCGATAGCGGAGCCTCGCCAGTGTCTCTGGGCACAGCGATTGGCCAGGCAGGTTGGGGTGGGGGAACGCGTCGCCGGGGGCGCCCAGTGGCCGCGAGGGCATCTCGTCCCGAATGTCCTCGGTGATTTCGTAGGCGCAAGGAGTGGAGCCATAGTGCTGAAGTTATCGCGGACTGAGCGGTGGGGAATCTACCTGATTGGATCAAGCATTCCGGCGGCCGGACTCGACATGGTTACGGGGGGAGGGGGGGGAAAGAGTGGGCCCAGCGTTCTTCAGGGGATGCGCGACGCCATCCGGAATCCCCCCGCGGACGCCGAGACCATGGGCGAGCTGTCCCTGCTCGGAATCCATGACGTGGCTTTCCTCGTCAGGAGTTCACACCGCGCAGAACTCGACCGCCTTGAGTCGGTGGTTGCAGCGATGGCGGGGCAGATCACGGGTCTGTGCAAATGGCGGAACAGCGCTGATCGAACGCCCGTGGTCGCCGCGGCCACGGCCTTTCGCCAGCGTGTGCTCAGCGAGATCATCCCCCAGTTCCCCGCGGACCGGCAGCAACGCGTATTCGATCTCGTTTCCGAAGCCAAGATGCCGGGCGAAGCGCTGCTTTGCCCGCCGCGGATCCTCAACTCGTCCTTCGACCTCCTGCTCCCGCTTGTCCCGCCTCCGCAATGTCCTAAGGACCTCTTCGATCCCACCCGAGAGGTGGCGTGCATCTCCTTCTACCGTCTGCAACCACGCGTGTTGGCGACAAACAACTCGACCGGGCAGCCGAGAACGGTCGCCGCCTACAGGAAGCTGGAGGAAGCCATCGCGAAACCCGACGTGAACCCGTGGCTGAGAGTGCTGTTCGCAGGCATCGGGTGCTATCAGGTTGTGGCGTTCTTTGCGGGAGCATCCTTGGAGACCATCAGCGCAGCCAAGGATGCGCTTTCGAAGGCGCTCGCGCTACGGACGCCGGAGCAGATAGCTCTTGGGCGTGCCAAGGCCAAGTCCCGGACCCTGCATCTGGTGGACACGTCGTCCACGCTATTCGCGGTCCCCAGTGAGGCGATGGCAGAGCGGCCGCTCGAACGATGTGATGCGTCGATCCTGCTTAAGATCTGGCCCGGATACCGCGAAGACGAGACCACGTACCGCTACCTCGGCGACCTTGCCGATGCGTGTGACATCCGGGCAACCGACGTTCGTTGCATCTCGGAGACGAGCTGCGTGCTCGGAGAAAGACAGGGCCACTTCGATGCTGTGCTGACGATCGTCCGCCCCGGCACACTCCAACCGGTGCTCCGACTGCTGGATGTGCTTGGGCTACTCGTCCCATTTGTCGAGGACACCGCTACTATCCTCCGCTTCAACTCCAACACGTAGCGGCAGATGAGGAGATGCGCCTTGGGTTTCCCTCCGAATCCGGATTACACCGTTGCTCTCCCCTTTTACACCAATGCGGGCATGGTCGGTCATCTGACCCGACGAGTCAAGGACCTGGAGGCGCTTTGGTACCTGCTCCGCGACGGCGGCTACCTGCCGGCCACGGCAGCAATCGCGCGCCTGGAGGGGGATCTGGACCGGCTGGCAGAGCATCTCAGGTGGCACGAGGAGGCGCTGCCCGCCTACTACGATCAAGCCAGACCTATGCCCACGGATCTCCCAAGCCTCCTGCCATGTCTCCATCTGCGCCAGTCGCTCTACTTCCAGATCGCTGAGTTCGCCGACACGCTGAGTGTGCTGTCCCAACACGCCGTGGCGCGACTCGGGAGCCTGTCGGCGTGTGACGCGGCAATGGGCAGCACACACTCGATCCACCGCTTTTCGGGCACGCAGGCAATCCACGATGCCGCCGAAGCGGTCATGCACGACTACGTGACCAGCGCGCACGTGGGCGGTAAGGACCTGCGGTACGATGGCTTGGTGCTCTTCGCGTACTTGAGCAAGACCGCCTCCACCGTCCAGGGGATCTCGTTCTTCCCCGTTTCCGCGGAAACGCGCTATGACTACTTCGCGCTGCTGGCCCACGAAGCCGGACACATCGCCCAGGCCCACAGGTCTATCGCCCGCTTCCGCACCGAGGAGCTGCTGGACGCACTGACGCGCGTTAGCTGCTTCCACTACCTCCTGGCCGACGTGGCGGTTGTGCCCACCGACAAGTTCATCTGCGCGAAATCCGCCTTGCGGCGCCTTGCCGGCGAGTTGCTGAGCGATGTCTACGCAACCACAGTGGCCGGCATGGCGTACCCGCGCACACTGCTTCGGTACTTCCTTCCCCTGGTGAACGACACAGTCAACACCAGCCCGATCAAGGCAGCCGCCCAACAGGATGACATCCACTTGGCATTCCTCGTCTCCTCCCTGAAGGCAAGGACCGCGCTTCTCACTGCGGTGAACCTCGGATACGCCGTCCCGGAGGATCCTGAACTCGAGCAGATGTGGCAGCACATCAAGCGCGGAGAGCGATTGAGCATCGAGACGGCTGTGGCTGCGCTGAACAACCAAGTGCCCGCCGAGACGCTGTACGAGCACGCCGCACGCCTCGGTGGTGTTCAGTGGGATCAGTCCTGCGGTCTCCGGGGGCTATTGGGGGCCGTGAGGCTGAACGTAGAGCAGGTGGCCGAAGCGGTGGCCGCCCTGGCACCCGAGTTCGCGAGTCGTTTCGTCGGCAGGGGGTTCTACGGGCCGGTACCGAGCTGCGCCACCCGCGTGGCCGAGGAAGCGCGGAGGCAGCGAGCGCAGGTGGAAGCGGCGATGGACCGGGCCCGCGATGCCTTCTGTCAGAATGGCATCGACTTCGTCGACCACGTAGTGGGACTTTGGTACAATCGTAACCTCGACCCAGAGGAACTCCTCCGCCCGAGGCATCTCGTGGCTCTGCTGGGTCAGGAGCACCTCCGAAGAAACGACGAAGCACACCGAATGAGCCGCTTCGCGGCGCTCATGGCTCTGGCAAACCACGAGAGCATCGTGGGGCGCTACGACCGCGTCCAGTCATGAAGGCTGCGGTCGTCGAGGCGACGTCCCGCCGGGAGGTCACCTCAACTGCGGTGCCAGTGGTCGCTGCCACCGTGCGATCAGGATGCGTGCCATGGCTGACAACGGCCAACCAATTAGGCGTTACTGCCCGGAACGACTCTCCCGCATTGTCGTTCCGGATCTGCTTCGGAGGCTCTTGGCGGGGTGGCGTGATCCCGGGGCTGATTGGTGTCTGATCGTTCAAGCCGATCCAGCAGAACAGGATGGATCCTGCACCTATGTGGGCACATGGGGAGGGGACAGTGAGTTCGCCGTGCCGAGATCGTGCGCCGAGCGGAGCGGCGCAGTCTCGCGATCCATGTGCCTGGCGTACCACAGCCAAGTCTGGGATCGACTGGTTGGTTGCGCAGACATGAAGGAGTGGGCTGGGACATGCCCAGCGGGGTTGACAGAGGTGGCGGCACCCGTGCGCGTGTCGGGCCGTCCCTTGGCCTTCGTCGCGGCCGGTCCCCTGCAAGTGCGTGCAGGCAAATGCCCCGCACCCCGCACGCCCGGCAAGGGCGAAGACCGCAACCTGAGGGAGGCGCCGAGCGCCCCCTTGCACGAGATCCCGCACGCCTCCGCGGCGATGGAGTCCGAGGTTGAGCGTGCGTTGAACGGCGTGAAGGTCTTGGCGGATCAGGTCTCCCAGGTTGCGAACCCCCAGTACCGCTTCATGTACGCAGTCTCCGAGACAAACTTCTACCGGCACGTGATGACCAAGCTACAACTGCTCGGAGATATCACTCCAGAACGGATCCGTGAATCCTGTGCCCAGGCACTTCGGGAGATGGCTGAGCGCTACGGGCTGACAGGCATCATGCTGCTCACCGACTACACGCCGGATGCCGCACGGAGGGCCCTCCGGGTCATCGCTGGTTGGGGCACGGCTTTGTCCGCGGCTGTGGAGTCCCCCGAGGTGCCCGCTGAGGTCTGGAGCGCTGCCGCCGAGAGACCCCTGGAGGCGACCGATGCTCGCTGCCAGCCGCTCCGGCGCTGCTTCTCGGCCGACGCCGACTGGAGCAACTGGTGGGTGCACGCCTCGCCGCCGCTGCCGGAGCATCCGCACCGGTTCATGACTCTCTTGCGACCTAGGGGCCCCGCTCTGATTGCCCGACCGAGTTACGAGCGTCGTCTCGCTCTGGCGGCCTTCACCACATTCCATGGATCCGTGTCCAGAGCGTTTGCGCTGTTGGGCCAGCGGGAGCGCGACCGGCTGCATCTGGAGACCCTGGCCCGCAAGAGGCTGCTCGAGCAAAGGGAGGAACTCTATCTTCGCGCGGCCCACAAGATTGGCAACATCGCGTTCGGACTCTGGGGGAGCATCTCCGCTCTGCCGAAGCGCTTGCCGCAGACTTCTCCCGAGTTCCGGCTCGTGGAGCAGACCGTCCAAGAGGTCCGGAGTGACTATGAGCATCTCAAGCGAACGCTGGAGCGGCTGAAGCAGTTCGCGCGGGCCGAGCAACTGTACAAGGGGCCAGCCGACCTCAACGGCCTCGTTCGCGGACTGGTCCCCGCCGATGGCGGAATCGAGGGAACGTGTGTCGCGCTTGCGTTGGACGACTCGCTCCCACCGGTCGAGGTGGACAGCGAGAAGCTACGTGCAGTGCTGTCGGAGCTGATCCAGAACTCGCTCGTGTGCCTGACCGCCCCTGGCCGAAGCGCCGCTCGCCCTGGAATCACGATCACCACGAAGCGCGTGATCGAGGCCCACACGGTGGAGTTGCGCGTAGCCGATCGTGGACCGGGCATCGCTCAGGAGAAGAAAGCGCGGATCTTCGAGCAGTTCTACACGGAGCGGCCGCAGGGCGTGCCCGAGGGTACAGGTCTGGGGCTCACGATCGCCAAGGAGGTTGTCGAGGCCCACGGCGGGACGATCCGCGAGTGTGGCACGCCCGGCCAGGGCGCAGAGTTCGTCATCACGTTGCCGTGTCGCGGCGACGCACAGGAGGACGCACTGTGACTCGCGTGTTGGTCGTTGACGACGACCCAGGCTCCCTGCGCGCGCAGACGCAGAGACTGGACAGACCGGAGCGCGACGTGGTGGCGGCTTCGGCGGTGGACGAAGCCCAACGCCTGCTGGATAAGGAACCGTTTGACGTGGTGGTGACCGACATGCGGTTTGACCGCGAGGAGGAAGCAGCGCGCGCTGGACTCAGGGTGTTGGACAGCGTCGCGCGACTGCCAGAACCGAGGCCCGAGGCGATTGTCATCACGGCGTACGGGGAGCTCACCAACTGCATCGCAGCGCTGCAGAAGGGCGCGGGAGGATACGTACAGAAGGGGCAGCCGTGGATCGATGTGTTGGAGGAACTCCAAGCGCACGTTGCGCAAGCGGAACAACGGATGAGTGCCCGGAAGGCCCTCGTGGCTGAGAACCAGGGATTGCGACTGGCTCTGCAGCGAGTCACTGCCTGTTGCGCTCGAATGTCCATGGCGCTTGAGGGCATGGACCGACGACTGAGCAGGATCGACGACTGCTGTCGTGAAGTCGACAACGAATACCTGGCAAAGCGCTTCCAGGTCCTCGCCGTGGAACTGCGTGCGCGCCATCAGACAATGACCCAAGTGACGTCCGAGATAGCAGCGGCTCCGGCCGAGGCACTCCGCTACCCCGGCGCGTGACACTGCCGCTCGTGCACCCGGTGGAGGGCGTGTCCCCTGAACGAGCCCAATGCTGTGTGGATAGCCCGTCAAGGAGGCTGATGACCATGGCGAAGGTACTGGTCGCTGACGACAACAAGAGCGTCCGCGAGGCTTGCCAGGTGCACCTCTCTCGGGAGGGCCACTTGGTGCGCGTCGCCGAGGGCGAGTCAGCCGCCATCGCGCTGGTCGACGGCGAGCAGTTCGACGTGGTGGTCGTAGACCTCTGGATGGAACGCCCTGAGAGCGGGATGCACGTCTTGGAGCACATCAAGCGCCAGCCTGCTTTGCTCACCGAGGTGATCATCCTCACCGCATACGGGACGATGCCGAACCTGGCCAGGGCGCTGGAACTAGGCGCATACAGCTATGTGCCGAAGAACGTACCTGACGTCGACGAATACTCCGTGATCGCCGCGAAGGTCGCGGAGGCAGCAGCACAGAAGGCGCGGCGGGGGATTCTCCACGACATGGCGAACGTACTGATGGGCTTCGGCGCGATCGAGCTGTTCCCGGATCAGACGTCCCTATCGGCAGAGCAGCGTGCCTTCTTGACGCGAGTGAAGCACAGTGTGGTGGCGGCTCAGGAGCTGTGCCGGATGGCCACCACGCAACTGCGCAGTGGGACACCCCAACTGCGCGAACTGGCGTCTGCAGATCTCGCCGAGCAGGTGCATGCACTCTCAGCCGGAATCGCCCAGATGAAGGGAGTGCGCCTCGCGACCAGCGTCTCGGCCAACTTGCCTTCTGTCCTCGTGCACGAAGCGATGGCAGCTCGAATACTGGTCAATCTCGTCGTGAACGCCATCGACGCAAGCTTGCCGGGCATGACCGTTGAGATTGGCGCGACGGAATGCAGCGGGAACGTCCTTTTCGCTGTCAAGGACACGGGAACCGGCATGTCGGATGAGGTGCTCGCACACCTGTGGGAGCCTGGGTTCACCACCAAGTCCCGCGACTCAGGGCGGCTGGGTGGATCGGGAATCGGCCTGCATACGGCCCGGGAGATGGCGCGCCAGATGAACGGCGACATTGAGGTCGACAGCCAGGCAGGCGAGGGCAGTACGTTCGTGCTGCGAGTGCCCGTCGACAGAGACGACAGTACTGCGTGACCCATTGCCGCAGTGCCACAGCCGCCCTGGGACGGGGCAAGAGATCCTCTGACTGGGCGAAGTGACCAACGTGCAGGCCAGGCCGCGCGGTCCGCCGTGCAGCAAGAGCGGCGCCGACAGCGCGCCGGGAGGCTCACGCCCAGACTGAGGACGCCCCCTCCCGGATCGGAGGGAATGGCTCCCCAACTGAAGCTGCTTGCCGCCGCTGCGCAGGCCTTCCTCCCGTACCGACGGGCCCCGCTCCCGCACCGGAGCGGCTGAGTTCTGGACCGAAGGACCCCACTTCCGAGTCGAGCAGTCCACTTCTGGACCGGAGAGGCTCGGTTCCGCGCCGGAGCGGCTGGGTTCCGGACCGAAGGACCCCACTTCCGAGTCGAGCGGTCCACTTCTGGACCGAGCAGGTCCGGTTCCGCACCGGAGGGGTTCGCCTCCGCGCCGGGACGCTCCACTTCCGCAGTGGAGGAGTCTACTGCCGGACCGCAGGTGTTCTCCCCCACGTCGCAAAGGGCTCTGGAGCAGCATCGTGGCCTTTGCCGGTGCCGTGGCCGGACATCTGGGTGAGGGACTCGTCGAGGAAGACGGGTGGGAGTACGGCGATCTGGGGTTTGGTCGTGGGGTCTCCCGGTAGGGCGAGGGATTGCCACCTTGCCATCTCGTCGAGCTGCTGCAGGGCGAAGGGGCCGGGGCAAACCCTACGCGCTTGACCTACCGTACCGTAGCAAGGAGTTCCTCGGGTTGGGGCACCCGGCACCGGGGAGGCGGGTGCCACACTCAGCGGACACCGGCGTCGAGACGGGTCGTCAGAACAGCCCAAGCTGCGCCGTCACCGCCTCCCGCTCGGTCCTCGGCTCAATGCCCGCCTCTTCTGGGGCGAGAAACGTCCGATGCAGCCTGGGCGCCCCACCCCCATGCATCTCCCGCATCTTCGCCTGCGTCTCCTCCACGGTCAAGTCCTCCATGAACCGCACCGCCGACAGGACCGCGTACTGCCGATCCAGCTCGATGCTGATCCAACGTCGCCCCAGCTCTTCCGCGACGGCGCCGGTGGTGTTCGAGCCAGAGAAGAAGTCGAGCACCAAGTCGCCTTCTTCCGTGAGGAACTTGATGAAGAAGCGCGGGAGGCCGGGCGGGAAGCGGGCGGGGTGGCGCTTCTGGCCGAGCGCCTTGAGGGTGCGAAGGTAGTGAGAGTTGCTGTCCGTGTTTGGGATCTGGAGCAGGTTCGAAGGGATGGCGCCGCCGTTGCGCTTGCCGAAGTTGCCGGAGATGTCGTGGCCGGAGGGGCGCTTCGCCGGCTGGTAGAACGCCTCCGGGTCGCGGAGCAGCTTCTGCATTCGTTCCGAGTAGGGCGTGAGCACCTGGCGCACGTCGGCTTTGGGGAAGTCGCTCTTGGAGAACCACCAGACGGTGTTGACCGAGTCCTTGGCGCGCAGCTTGCGGCGGTTGACCCATTCGATGGGCGAGGGGAGCTTGGCGGGGTTGAACCAGTAGAAGTCCTCGGCCAACCGGTACCCGAGGGAGTCGCAGAAGGCCACCAGCACGCGGAAGTTGTAGAGCGACCGGACGGGCTTGCCCTGCTCGTACGCTCCGCCGAGGTCGAGCACGAAGCTACCCGTCTCCTTCAGCGCGGGGTACGCTGCCCGGCCGAATTCGCACAGCCACTCGACGTACTCGCCTTGCTCCTTGTTGCCGTACTCCTTCTTCCGGCGAAGGGCGAAGGGCGGGCTGGTGAGAATGAGGTCCACCGACTCCTCGGGCAGCAACGGCAGCAGATCGAGGCTATCGCCGCATGCTTGGACGCCGAGGTCGGTGGTGTATATGTGATGCTCCTTGGGGATCATGCCGGCACCCACCTTGCGGCGGGGTGCAGCTCCCAGTGCCGGGCAATCCAGCTCTCGACGAATGACCACAGCAACGAGAGGGCGTAGTGCAGTTCGGGCTTCCGCTCCTGAAGCTCGGAGATCGCCGCTCGGAAGTGCTCTCGCGGGAGCTGCCCTGCCAGCCACACGGCCCACGGCTCAGTCTCGGGCGACCTCAGCTCCGCGATCAGGTCCGCGGCCAGGGGGCCGGGCAGATCACCGTGCTGGCGCAGGGCCTCGGCGCATCCGGCTCTGACGGCGGCATCTGCGTCGTGCAACCCGGACAGAAGGAGCGACTGGGTCCCCGCTCCCAGGGACACGAGGCCGTCGAGCGCCTCTTCGCGGAGTGCCAGGTCAACGTCGCCGAACGTGCGGATAAGCGCTTGCGTGGCGGCGCCCGAACCGGTCTGGCTCAGCGACCACGCTGCGGCGCTGCGGAGGAAGTAGGGCTTTCCTGGGTCCGAGACGAACTCTGAGAGCAGGGCGACCGAGCTGTCTGTAGCTGCTTCTCCCAGGGCGATGACGGCTTCGAGTTGCGTCTGCTCATCAGCGCTGGCCAGGTACGCACCGAACGCGTCGGACGCGGGACAGGCGCACACGGACGCCAGGTAGGAGGCTGCCTCCAAGCGCACGTACACGTCCTCTTCGGGGTCGCGGTGCAGCGACGTGATGGCTTCCCGCGACGACCCGTCGCCTCGAAGGCGTGCCAGCTTCACCCCGGCGAAGCGTTGGGTTCTCTCACGCGACTGGAGGAGAAAGGCGAGGTGGTTTGTGGGAAGAGAACCGGCGCAGACCAGCTCAGTGGAAGTGAGGGGCGTTACGGGCGAGGCAAGCACTTGCCGGTCGACGACAGCGTCGCCCACCGACACGGCGACCTGACTGCCCGGCTTCACGCGCCACGTGTACGCGTGCCCGTCTGCGTGGCGGCGCACCGTGATGGAGCCGGATGACCGCGCCCCCGGTTGCGCTACCGCTTCGACAACGCCGTCCCGGGAGGAGAAGATGGCGTCCCAACCGATGAACGTCTCCGCACCTTCCTCGCCGCTCTTCGTGCTGCTTCTGGCGTGGAGGCTTGCGCGGAAGCTGCCGACTCTGAAGTAGTTCACGTGCCCCGCGACTTGCCATCGCGAACGGTTCTCCTGGCGCCAGTACGACACGTCGCGAGCCAATGCGCCGCGGCTCCAGTCGTCGTCTTCGTCGGCGAGGCACACCGGGAACGCGATCCAATCGCCATCGACCATCCCGTAGTCCCACGCCCGCTCGGCGTCGGTCGGGCTGTGCGACATCGACAGCTCGGGGCTCGTCTTCGTTCTGCACTCGACGCGCACGCCACATCGGCTGCAGACCAGATCGGGGATGCGCACCCGCTTGCGCTTGACGTCCTTCCAGAGCTTGGTGTCCGTCGCGCCCCGCTCAAGCTCGACCACCTCGTGCCCACGCCCCGCCAAGTCCGAGCACACACCACGAGCACCGACCGCACCAATCACGATCTTGCGGAAGAAGCTGGAATCCGGCTTGAATGAGAGTCGTGCCATGGTCAACAGGTAGCGTCTTCAGTGCGAAGCCATTATAGCCGCTGTGAAGGTACCCGGCAGCAACCGCCGACGCAGATTGCTCTGCCGCCACCCCCGAACAAGATCGCCGCCGCGGGCGCCCTGCAGGAAGGCGGTCGCCAGTTCCGGTGTCTTCCACAGCGTGGTTCGCGTCTCTGTCTCCTTGTCGGCAGGAACTGGCGCCCTCGGCGGATCTGCGGTCTCAGCCCGGAGAACACGTGAAGGGCTGGCGTCCCGCCGCTGTGACCCTACTCCTTGCTTGCCTTCACCGAGAACATCAGCGGCAACCGGTTCGGGCTATCGACCGGGTGCCACCAGCCGTCTTCGTCCTGCCGCATGAGGTGTTCGTTCTCATAGTAGTACAGGTTGTAGAAGGTGAACGGGAACTCGTGCAGATAATCGAGACGCAGACCGGCGTCCAGCAGACTGCCGAGAACCTCCTGTAGCGGATGCAGCCATTGGTACGTCACGCGGTGGGCGGTTGCCGCTGACGGGTCGGCAGACGTTCCCCCGGCAGACTCGATGCGGAGGGACTTGCCTCCGTTGAAGTAGTCGTAGGCTGGCTCCGGCCGCCGGCCGCCCTTGGGTGCTTCGAGAATCGCGGCGAACGGGTGCGTGTCGGCCAGGTGGAGGAAGCCGCCAGGCTTGAGGAAGTGGTGGATCGTCCGCGCCCACGCAGTTAGGTCGGGCAGCCGCGTGATCGTGCCGTAGTACGTCAACACAATGTCGAACTCGCCGGCCAACACGCCGGGCAGTTCCGCGATGTCAGACGCAACGAATGTTGCGTAGAGACCAAGCTCGTCGGCGAGGTTCTGCGCCTCGCGAAGCGCGACGGGCGAGAAGTCCACGCCTGTCACCCGCGCGCCCCGGCGAGCCCACGTCAGCGTGTCCAACCCAATGTGGCACTGCAGGTGCAAGAGCGACTTGCCGGGTACCTCGCCCAGGTCATCAGGCAAGGGAGTGATCCCCTCGACGCGACCGGCCTTGAAAGCCTCCACGGGGTAGGCGCCTCCGGCGTGAATGGTCGCCCTCTCATCCCAGGCGAGGCGGTTGGTTTGGAGGCGGGGATCCAGTGCTATCACTCCCTTTGGGGAACGTACCTCCGAGCGCCACGCGAAGGGACTCCCTCGGCTTGGCGCGCAAACGCCCGGCGTTTGATCGGGCTACGTTCTACACCCCTACCCCGAACTCGGCCTTGAACTCGCGCCACCTCTCCGGCGGCACCGGCGTATGTGCATCGCTGAAGACTTCCTCGACGTGCTCTGGCGTGCCGGAGCCGACGATCACGATGCCGTCGACGGGGGCGGCGAGCGCGAAGTGCAGGGCGAGGTGGCGGATGTTCAGCCCTCGCTGTCGGCACCAATCCCACATCGCATGGGCCAGCGGGTGGTTCTCCGGCTCCTTGCCGGTGAGGACGCCCGCCCAGCAGCCGAACACGCTGGCGAGCTGAACGCCGACCTCGTACTCCTTCGCCAGCGGCAGCGTCGTCTCGGCCGCCGACTGGTCGAGCAGCGTGTAATCCAGGTAGGTCAGCGCCAAGTCGAGAAGCCCGGTCTCGATTGTGCGCTTGTGGAAGCGATGCTGCCTGCACCCGAGCCCGACGTGACGGACGAGTCCCCGCTCCTTCATGCGCAGCAGCTCGTCCAGCGCGTGACCGGGGGCCAGCGGCACCTCGATGTCTGCCGGATCATGGATCAGCACAGCGTCCAGGTAGTCGGTTCCAAGGAGGCGCAGGCTGTTCTCGACGCTCCAGCGAGTGCCCTCCGTGGAGTAGTCGCCGCGCCGCTGCGGGTGCGTGCCGGTCTTCGTCTGCAGGTAGATCTTCTCGCGCCAACCGCCTCTCAGGGCGAGACCCACCCGGCGCTCGCTCTCACCATACGCGGGTGAGGTATCAAGGTAGTTGGTCCCCAACTCGAGGGCCCGGCGAACCGCCCGGATGCCGGCCTCATCGGTTCGGTCGGGCATGCCCAGGCTGGCGCACCCAATGCCAATCGCGGTCGCCCGCATCTCGGTGCGGCCAAGTCGTCGGAGTTCCAGTTGGATCATCAGGTAGCCTCGGTCTGTTGTTTGTGTTGGTCTGTGCGCGTCCATTCCGTTGGCGCTCAGGGCTACGGAGCCTTGGGAGGCGGCGGTTGCAGAACGTAGGCTTCGAGCCCCGCTGTTGCGAACAGCAACCTGCCGTGGTCCCCGACGTGGTACGCCCACGGGACTGTCCCGGGCCCGAGAAGGCTGTACGCGGCCAGCCGCACCGGCTGGTCGCCTTCGCGGCCCCAGACGGTCCTGCGGACGCGCCCCTTTTCGAGCTGTTCCCATGCCTGTTGCTGCACTCGCTTGCCGCCCAGCAGGAGTTCCGTCGTCTGCCAGAAGGCGAGCGTGAGGTTTGGTTTGGGCTGGTCGAAGTCATCCAGCAGCGTGAAGCGAAGCGGCTCGAACGGTTCGCGGGGGAGTCGCTGAACCACGTCGAACAGCAACCAGTTGAGCGTGAACGCCGCCGGCTTCGGCAGCTTGCGGCGGGCGCGGCTGTCGGCGATCTCGAGCACGTCGCCCTTCACGGTGCCTGTCTTCTCGATCCGGGTGTCCGGCACCAGCTTGCCGTCGGCCGCTGTGACGGTCTCGCACCTCAGTGTCCAGTGGGTGGGCGTCGAGAGAGCGTCGGCGACGCAGGTCACGTCCGCCGTCTCCCGGTGGAGGCTGCCGGCTGCGCCAGGCTTCTCGTACTCGACGTGGAACAACGTGCCGCCTTGCTGCCGTCGCAGTCGCACTTGCCCCACCCGAGCGCTCCCTGCCTGACCGACGGTGACCTGCGCATACGTCTGCTCCCAATCCCCAACCGGATCGAAGTCGCCGAGGGGGACCTGGAAGTTCTCGAGTTGGTTGGCGATGACGCCCAAAGGGAACGTGTCGGCGAGATCGCTATGAGTGAGGGGCATGTCGGGCTCCTGGGGAGAAGCGACCAGCAATCAGCTATCAGCTTTCAGCCAGCGGCATCTGCCAGCTCCTCCGCTTTGGCGATTCTACCCGACCGGATCGGGCAGCGCACGATCCGTGTCGTCCCGCACTGTGGTATCCTTCACAGCCTGCGCGTTCGGTGCGCCACCAAGTCCCGGGTGGGAACGGCACGCCCGACGTGACGCAGGGCACGTGACTCGTGACACGTGACACCCGGTCCCACAGGAGCCCACGCAACGAAAGTCCTTCTCACCGGCGCCGCCGGGGTCCTCGGCAAGGCGCTGACGGCGCTGCTCGCGGACGACCCAGGCATCGAGCTGCGGCTCACGGACATGGTGCCGATGGACACCCCCCTCGAGTTTGTGCAGGCAGACCTCACGAACAAGGGCGAGGTGGCGCCACTGTGCGACGGCATCGATGAGTTGGTTCATCCAGCATCCGTCCACCCGTGGAAGTCGTACTCGTCGGCCCAGTACCTCGACTGCAACGTCAAGGGGACCTACAACATCCTGGAGGCGGCTGCCGAAGGGCCCGTGCGGCGCGTGATCTACACGAGCAGCATCGCGGCCATGGGGATGGGGCGGAACGAGGGGATTCCCTTGCCGTGGGACGAGTCGAAGCCCTGCATCCCTGAGGGGCATCTGTACTCCATCACCAAGCACGTGGGTGAGCAGTTCTGCGAGCTGTTCCGGCAGCAGGGCAAGCTCAGCTACGTCGCCCTGCGACCGGGGACGTTCATCCCCATGGACGAGCGCGATCCACAATTTGGGAGGGGGCTGTTGATGCAGTGGGTGCACTTCTCCGATGTGGCTGCAGCGCACTGGCTGGCGCTGAGGAGCACGGTCGAGAACGAGGCGTTCGTGATCACCGCCGGGGTCCCCTTCACCAATGCCGACAGCGCGGCCTTGCTGAGTGACGCTCGGTCGGTCATCACTCGCCATTACCCCCGTGCCGCCGAGCTGGCGGCGCGGGGCATTGAACTGCCGCGGACCATCGAGCGCTGCTATGACATCGGCAAGGCCAAACGGCTACTGGGCTACCGGCCGCGGTACACCTTCGCGAACTGGCTGGAAGAGGTGCTGAGCAGATGACCGTTAGAGACAAAGTGATCCTTGTCACCGGCGCCGGCCGTGGGATCGGCGCTGCGATCTGCAGGCGGTTGGCGCAGGATGGCGCGCGCGTCGTTGCCGCAGCCAGGACCACCGCGGAACTGGACGCGCTGACAGAGGAGCTGCGGCCGTTCCGCGACGACTGCCTGGCGGTGCCCACCGACCTATCGAAGCCGGCCGACATCGCTCGACTTGCCGAGACGGTTCGCCGGGAAGTCGGCCGGCTCGACGTACTGATCAACAACGCCGGAATCGCTTGGGGAAAGCCAACCGCCGAGGTGACGCTGGAGGAATGGCGCCAACTGCTGGCGGTCAACTTGGACGCCGTGTTCCTGCTCACCCGGGAGTGCCTGCCAATCTTCCAGGCACAGGGGAGCGGCCAAATCGTGAACCTCGGTTCGGACGCCAGCCTCCGCGGCATCAGCGGGACGGCCTGCTACTGCGCCTCCAAGTTCGCCCTCCGCGGGTTCACGATGGCGCTGCGTGAAGAGCTGAAGGGGGCGGGCATTCGGCTCAACCTCGTCATGCCCGGCCCCGTCAACACGACCATCTGCGGAGGCGCCGCCGACCGGTGGGACCTGATCCAGCCCGAAGCAGTCGCGGAGGTCGTCCATCAGGTGATTGCCCTGCCGCCGACGGCCGACGTGTGGGAAGTGTTGGTAGAGCCGGGGGCGTAGAGTCGAGTGCGCACGCCGGACAGACACCACGACTCTACCACTCCTCTACGCTACGCCCGACCCAGGCAGAAACGTGGCAGTACCACAGTTGTCTCGGCGCCTCCCATCACCCCCATGCAGGGAGTCCGTACGCATGAGTGAACCGACCGCAGTCACCGGCCGCATCTTCGATATTCAGCGGTTCTCCATCCACGACGGGCCGGGCATCCGCACCACTGTTTTCATGAAAGGCTGCACGCTGAAATGCGTGTGGTGCCACAACCCCGAGGGCATCAGCCCCAAAAACCATCTCTCGTTTCTCCCGCGGAACTGCATCGGCTGCGGCTACTGCTTCCGCGTGTGTCCGAACGAGGGGCACCGAATGGACGAGGCACTTGGCCACGTCCTCCAGCGCGGGGGCTGCACCGTGTGCGGCGCATGCACGGAGGAGTGCTGGGCAAAGGCGCTCGAGGTGGTCGGCCGCGAGGTGACCGCTCGCGAAGCCCTGGACGAAGTCCTGAAAGACCGCCCCTTCTATGAGACCTCCAACGGCGGCATGACGCTCTCCGGCGGCGAGCCACTGGCGCAGCTCGAGTTCACCGAGGCGCTGCTGAAAGCGGGCAAGGACAAAGGGCTGCACAACGTCATCGAGACCTGCGGCCACGTGGACTTCAGCCGGATTGAGCGAGTGCTCCCGTACGTGGACCTCTTCCTATATGATGTGAAGGACACGGATGACGAACGCCACCGGACCTACACCGGCGCGCCCCTGACGCGCATCCTGGAGAACCTGCGGGCGCTGCACGACCGCGACGCTGCCCTCCTGGTCCGTTGCCCGATCGTGCCGGGGCTCAACGACCGCCCAGACCACTTCGAGGCACTCGCCGCCCTGGCCAAGTCGCTCCCCAACCTGCAGGGGGTCGAGATCTTGCCGTACCACAAGCTCGGCACCAGCAAGCGGGAGCGCATGGGGATCGAGTCTGAAATGGAGCTGACCGTCGACTCGCCCGCCCAGGAGACGGTGGCTGAGTGGGTGCACACGCTACGGGGGAAGGGCGTGCAGGTCGTCAACGAGGTGTAGACCCCAGCGGCCCCGCGTCTGCCCGGTCGTTCTCGGCCGGGACCGTCCTGCCCACCCAACGGGAGGAACGACATGCCCCGGGCCCTTCGCCCTCTCCTCTGTGCCGCCAGCTTGGCCGCCATCGCGTCGCCGCTGGTGCTCTGCGCGCCTGACCTCGGCACGGCGCCCGACCTCACCAGAGCTGCCTGGATCTGGTCGGGCGCGGATCCTGCCGATCCGACGGGATTCGTGAGCTGCTTCCGCCGCAAGTTCACGCTCACGGCCGAGCCGGCTGAGGCGACCCTTGCGGTGACCGCCGACAACGGATTCGGCTTGTGGGTCAACAACCGGCAAGTCGCCGAAGAGGTCAACTATGGCAACGCTTGGCAGTCGGTGGAGCGCTTCCGCATCGAGCGCTACCTGACGAAGGGCGCCAACGTCGTCGCGATCAAAGGGGAGAACCTGGGCGGGCCCGGCGGCGTGCTTGCCGCTTTCTATGTGCGGACGGCCGACGGCGTGGACCTGAGCTTGGTCAGCGACCCCACTTGGCTGAGCGCCGTCGAGCCGGAAGGCAACTGGACGGAGCCCGATCACGACGACAGCCTGTGGGGTCCGGCCCACGTCGTAGCCCCGTACGGCGGAGGACCCTGGGGCACGCTGACGGCGCCCGACAAGCTGACGGACGCCTCGACGCTGGTTGTGGACCGGCAGATCCCCGGCGGCGTGGCGCCGCTGACGCAAGACCGGTTCGCTGAGCCGGAAGCGGGGTTTGCGTGGCCCGAAGGCATCGTGTTCCTGGCGGGGAGGGCGCCCGAGCACTCGACGCCGGCACAGGCCGCCAAGTGGTCCATCCGCGGCAGTCGGGCGTTCTTCGAGTACGACGTGCCGGCACCGGCGGCCTCGGGCTACCGGCTGTACGCGCTCTCGCCGGCCACACCCGACGGCTCGCCCCGGCTGCTGCTCGATGCCGGCAAGGGGTTGATTGCCTCGCCGACGTGTTCGTACGACGGCACGGAGATTCTCTTCTGCATGGCGCCGGCAGGCGAAGGCTCCTTCCATCTCTACAGGATCGGCTCTGACGGCTCCGGGTTGACCCAACTCACCCGCGGCCCGTGGCACGACTACGACCCGGCGGAGTTGCCCGACGGCCGGATCGTGTTTGCCTCAACCCGGATCGGCTGCCGGGAGGAGTATCACGCGAACGCCGCCCGCAGTCTGTTCGTGCTCGACCGCAGCCGCGACGAGATCCGGCCGCTCACCTACCACATCGTCGCCGACACGGATCCGGAAGTGATGGCAGACGGTCGGATTGTGTTCGTCCGGCAGGACAACTTCCTGGAGCGCGCCAAGGTGGAGACGCATCTCCATTGCGTCCACCCGGATGGCACCGGCGGCGAGATCCTGGTCGGGCCGGACCGAGACAAGATCCCCTACGACCGTGCGACTGCTGCCGAGGACGGCTACGCCTGGCTGCGGAACCACGGCTGCGGCTCGCCGGCGCCACTACCGGACGGGCGCGTTGCCTGCATTTCCGAGTTGGGGCCCACGATCACCGAAACAAGCGACGAAGGCCGCGACATCCGCGCGATGCCGTGCGACGTGAACCCCTTCGACATGGCGGCACTGCCCGACAACCGGCTGCTGGTCAGCACGCTGAAGGGCCTGCTGGCGATTGTCGACCCGGCCACCGGCACGGCCGTGAGACTGCTCGAGACGAAGGAGCGCGACCTGCACTCGGTGGCGTATCTCGGCGCGCGACCGAAGCCGCGCGCGATGTCCACCATCGTCAAGACCGACGCCGACCGCGACCCCGGTAAGACTGGCGTTCTCTTCTGCCAATCCGTCTTCAACACGAAACAGGTTGACGGCGACTGGCGCCGCGTGAAAGCAGTCCGGGTGTACTCGGGCAGTCCGTTCACGCTGCGGGCGGCGCACCATCAGTATGGGCACATCGGCACAGAAGGCGTCGAGCTTGGGACGGTGCCACTGGCGCCGGACGGGTCGTTTCTCGCGCGCGTGCCGGCCGACCGGCCGCTGGCGCTGCAAGCGGTCGACGCTGAGGGGCGCGCCGGGGTCAACGAACTGAGCTGGATCTACGTCCGCCCCGGGGAGACCCGCTCCTGCATCGGCTGTCACGCGCAGCGGCAGGCCGCCCCCACCGAGAAGCTCGCCCTCGCCGGTACGCGCCAACCGGTGGACCTGACGCTGGTGCCGGGGCTGCCCCGCTTCCGCGCCAACAACGCGGCGAATGGCGGGGTGATGAACCTGCAGCTCGAGCGGTTCCGGGAAGTGGGCAGCATCGACCTGTATCGCCAGACCGCACTTCCGGCCGGCTCCGACCTGACCGATCAGCCTCCCGGGCGACCGGCGGCGGTGAAGGCACTGCTGCAGCACCTCCGCGACGGCGACCCCGCTCAGCGCCGCGTTGCCGCCCAGCGACTCGGTCTCTTCCGCGACCGGGCAGCCGTGCCCGGCCTGTGCGCGGCCCTGGACGATGCCGAAGTTCCGGTCCGCGTCGCGGCTGCCTTGGCGCTGGCGGCCAGCGGAAACCGTGAAGCAGTACCCGCGTTGCTAAGCGCGCTACGCGATTCGGCATGCGAAGTCGCGCAAGGCGCCAACGTCGCTCTGGAGCACCTGACCGGGCACGCCGAACCGTTCAACGCGTATGGCAGCGAGGAGGAGCGCACCAAGGACGCGGCGGGTTGGGCGGCGTGGCTTGCGGCGCACGACTGGGATGCCATCGAGCGCGACCTCGTTGCGCAGACCGACTCACCCGACGCCACCGTGTCACACCTCGCAATCGAGGCGCTGGGGCACGTCGGCGGCGAACCGGCCAAGGCGGCATTGCGCAAGTACGTCGAGTCCGGCCGCAGCGACAGCCTTGTTGCCCGGCTCGCCGCCCTGCGCGCGCTGGGGCACTTGCGCGACGCCTCAGCGGTGCCGCTGTTGGGCCGAGTCCTCGAAGAGAACACCGCAAGAACCCCGGTCCAGCCGGCCAAGAGCCACGAGTTCGGTTGGGCTGCGATGCCAGATCACCTCGCCGGGGCCGCTGCCGAGGCGCTTGGCTGGATCGGCACGCCCGAAGCGGAGCAGTGCCTGCTCGACGCCTTCGCGAAGCTGGTCGAGTTCTGGTACTACACCTTCCGAACGGCCGACCACGAGTGGCTGATGGGCTGCAACGCCTCGATCCCGCACTACCGGATCCTCGAATCGCTCGATGCCCTGGGCTCGCGGAAGACCGCTGCGCTGACAGCGAAGCTGCTGGAGTCGGTGCCCATCGACACCGACCGCGGGCTGCTGTTCGAGAACGATTCCTACGAGGTGTTGGTGTCGCGGGTGGTCAACCGGAGCGGCAGGGCGGGTGCTGTGGTTGACACGTGTCTCGCCGTGTTGGGCGATCCGCAGGCGAAGAGGGACCCGGCACTGGCGGAGGCGGTAACGGCTTCGCCGCCCGCAGTGTCGGTGAGCCCGCTGGAGCCGGAGTCCCGCGCTGCTCAATTGCTCTCAGTGGTCGCATTGCAGCCGGAGGACGCGCTCCGCGTGCGGGCAGCGTTCGCGCGGTACCATGCAGCAGAACCCTCCCGGCAGCGAAGCTGGACGTGCTTCTTCCTGGCGCGGACGCTCGGGAAGCTGCGAGACGCGGGGGCGGTCGAGATGCTTCGGGCGACGCTGGAGAAGGACCCCAACGAAGCCGCCCTCGGCATACCCGACCCGCCCAATGTGTTCCTCCACAACGCAATGACGCCGCTCTACCGCGCCGCCGCCGCAGACGCCCTTGGCCGCCTCGGCGCCCGCCAGGCCGTCCCCGCCCTGCTGACCACCGTGTCCGACTACGGCAACGCCATGGACGTCCGCCAAGCCGCCGCCAACGCCCTATGCGCAATCGCCGATCCAACGTCCCTGTCCGAGTTGACGAAAGTAGCAGACAGCTATCCCGAAGTCATCACCCAGGTAACGCTGTGGGAGGCGTGTTCGGCTACAAAGCAAGCGGCGGAGGGAGCCTCGACCGCGCCGCCGCGGTGACCGGTCGCCCGTGGGTCTTGGTCTCCAAATCCGGTTCATCCGGATAATGCGTACTTATCGTGAGAGAGCTTGGCTTGCAGGGGTGTCGCCGAGGCTTCGAAGCCTGAGTTTGCCGCCTTGGGCTGCCGGCAGGCTCTCGTCGGGCACAGGAGAAGAACAGGACCGGGTCACGGACTCGGTCCTG
>Ga0210056_1000350_pt1 | contig 36577 bp, 31 predicted proteins | sample CryGeyCG2014_080_2_FD_183965 | JGI IMG/M metagenome (GOLD analysis project Ga0210056, IMG submission 183965) | Groundwater microbial communities from aquifer - Crystal Geyser CG07_land_8/20/14_0.80 (SPAdes) (version 2) | ecosystem: Environmental > Aquatic > Deep subsurface > Groundwater | place...
GGCTTGGTTGAAGCTTTCGGTTAAAAAAGCATTAGGCTCAACCTGCTTTAAACCCATCCCGTTAAGGATTTCTAAAACGCCATTACCGACGCGTCCTTTGCCTGTAAGCACTATTTTAATGGCGGGTAATTTTGTATTTTTTAAAGTCTGAATTAACGCTTGTTTGTCATGAATTTGGGATGCTTTTGGCAGTGTAAAATTTTGTGATTTTAATCCGTAAGTTCTAATGGCGTTATAAGCACCCACAATGCCGGCGTAATAGCCAAAGGCTACCAGGCGCATGCCCTTGTTGTTTGTTAGAACTTCGTGGTCATAAAGCGTGATATTTTTTTCTAAAACGGCCTGTAATAAAGGGCGGTTATAGGCTTGCTTTTTGATGGTGTGGGAAAAGAAAAAATAACTTTTATTTGGGATGAGGTTGTTTATCGGAACTTCCTTAACGCCCATAAGCACCTCGCAATTTGACAAATCGGTCGATAATGTTAAGCCTGCTTGGGTGTATTGAGCATCGGTATAAGCCCTAATATCAGAAGGTTCAACACAAATGCTCAACTGTTTATAGACTTTAAGCAAGTTTTGGCACGCTTTTGGGGAGAATACCACACGGCGATCAGGTGGTGATTTGCGTTCTTTGATGATGGCTAATTTCATAAATAGTATGGCTTAGAAAAATTTTTACAAAAATACTTGAATTAAAAGAGAATCACAAGTAAATTCATACCTTTGCCAAGGCAACTTTAGGTTGTGGTTCTTTAACAAATTGGGGACGACTGGTTTTGACAGCAAGATCAATGAATCAGTAAGCATGCCGAGCAATGAAACCAATCTCGTAAATCTTAGTTTTAAAACACAAACGGCGAAGAAAACTACGCTTTAGCTGCTTAATCTGAATCACAGTAAGATTTAAGCCTAGTCCCGCCAGGCGGGAGTGCTAAATGTCTCTTGAAAGCCTTGATTATCGGCGGTCTAATTAGAGGCATCGTTAAAGTTAATCTAGAACTAAAAAGGCTTCGGTTTTAGTTTGAACACAAGAAGCTAAGTTTAAAGTGGGCGGTTTTCGGTCAGCTTTAAGTCGAAAATTAAACGGGAACTATGCATGTAGAAAGCTTTTTGGTTGCTTGTTTGGACGAGGGTTCGAGTCCCTCCGTTTCCACAAAAAAACCCCCAAATTCAGAGTTATTCTTGAATTTGGGGGTTTTTTTATTTGGGGGAGAAGGTGGAAGGGGGAGGTTTGAGGTTCAAAGTTCAAAGTTCGAGGTTCAAAGTTCTAGGTTGAATGCTTAATGGCTTTATGTTGAGTGCTGAATGCTGAATGCTGAATGCTGAATGGCTTAATATTGAATGTTGAGTGCTGCGTTTTGAATGTTATGATTTCTTATTTTTATTTTTGACATAGTTTATTGAATACACTCAACTGCTTCGCGCTCCTTTAATAAAGATATTGTAAAGAGCTTTAAATAAATAGCTGACATCGGTTTTAAAGGGATGCTTCTCGTAAGATTTGACATAATTAATTTCAGAAGAAACAAGTTCGTCAAAATTTGAAGGTAAATCTGCATAAAAAGGAGGTATTAATCCCGGTTTAAATTTAGTTCTTAAAATTTGAGCCTCTATTGGGTACATTTTAAATTTCTCTTTACTTAGAGGCCTGACTCCAACTATTTTTATATCACCTCTTATTAAATTAATTAACATAGGTAATTCATCTATCCAAAATTTACGCAAATACTTACCAAAAGGTGTAACTCTAAAATCATTATTAGCTTTATCACCACTCGAAGTGCCATTTTTTTCAAAAACATACTTTTGCAAATATTCAGAGTATGCATGCATTGTTCGCAATTTGTAAACATTAATAATCTTTCCGTCTTTACCAATGCGTTTCAAGCAAATTAAAAGTCCATAACTCGGATTTTCATCAAACACCGGTTCTTTAATTTTACGAGCTACAAAATAAAGTTTGCCTCCAATCACTTCTTCATCTACGACTTCAAAACCGCAAGAATATAAGCGTCCTAAAGCTTCGGCACGCGTAAGCACCCTGTTGCGCCCTTTGGTGATGAAAAAATATATTTTTTTGAAAACTGGTAGTTTTGGGAAAATGCGCATAAAAACCACATCGGCAAAATAATACAGCCAATTAAAAGGTTTAATGAATTTATTGAGAACCCTCGTTCTACGTGTTATATAGGTTTCAACACAGTTAATATATAAACCACCATAAGCTAATTTACTATTTATGGCTTCAAAAAATTTATTGACAAAACGAGCATCATTAATTTTTTTTAAATTGATAATTTGCTCATAGTCATTATAAGGAAGGTTGCTGATGTTAAATCGAGTAGTTGTTGAAGTTATAAAACCATTTGTAATAGATAAATCGACATGCTTAACTATAAAAGCATACACATCTTTACTTGTTTCATCAACAATATTGTGTTTTAGATGCTCTAAATCAGAAGGTTTTAAATCGTTATGAATAATCCGTTCAAAGCGCTTTCCTTTTGAATTGGAATAATCTTTAAAAGCAGCTATCAACCCCATAATTTGATTTTTTAGTTAATTTTTATTTTTGATTTTTAGAGGGGCAACTGGGCAAAGATAGCAAATTGATTTAAATTTTGAATTGTTATAAAAAATTAAAAAGTAAGGAGTGAAAAGCGAAAGATAAAAAGGGAAGGGGTTAAGTTAGTTCTCTTATGTGGTAATGATTGAGGAAACCAGTATTGCTAAGAGTTCGCTTAAGTTGGATTGGAGGCTTGTAAATAACTCTTTATCAATATAATTAGTATCGCGTAGGGTGTTTAACCAATATCCAGTCTATTTGGCTTCTTTTAGGGAATATTGAAAGTCAATTTATAAAATCGAGTTTGAGTTTGTCCAAAATTTTGTGTTTTTGAAAAATAATTTTAAAATTCATAGGTTTAAATAATACTATTATACTCTATTTAGGAAACAAACATACAATTGATTATAAATTTGCCCCCATTTATTAAATTTTGTATAGTTTAGGTATTTTATTAATAACCTTTATAACATATTCAAAATCCAAACCTATAATTTCAATGTACCATCTCAATGATTCATATCTAGGTATATTTTCCTCTTCAATCAACTTTAACGCATCTTTTCTAGAAATCATTCCTTCACGAATTTGATTGCTTCTAAAAGTATCGAATTCTGAGAAACCGGCAACTGTATAATAGATATAATTATAGAAGCTAGCTGTACCATCACCAATACGCCAAGTTGATTTTAAATCTTTTGAAGTTTCCCAATTATACTCATCTAAAAGGATTTTTTCAATTTCATTTTCATTCCATTCAAAATAATCAAAAAAATGATAATAATCTTTACGAGGGTTAGTATATCTGGATAAAAAGGAGTCAAAGGTATCTATAAGTGAAGGGTTAAAATAGTAAGGATTTTGAATTATATTTTTACCTACATAACCAAAAAGTTTAGCTTTACTTTTAGCGTTCATTGAATAAATCATTTCCTTATCCCACTTTGGTGGAACACCACAAAAACCAACTTTAAAATCGGTATTTTCAAGAAAATTTATACCCCAAATGTTTAAATCAATATGTGTTTGTTTTTTTATGAGATTTGCATATTTAAAAAATTGTTTATCACCAGCCATAAATAATGGAATCATCCCGAGTTTTGGTTTTTTTAACCAAGCTTCTATATTAAGCCTAATATTTCTACGTTTCATTCTTATATCAGCAGCTACAATAATGTTTTCAACGCCAAGCTTCCCGCAAACTCGCGCAATATTTCTCCTTGCCAAATCTGTTACCATACCCCAATCATATGTATATGCAATCGGGTTTAATTCTAATTCTTTTTTGACATAGTGTAAAACATAAGTACTATCCCTTCCGCCACTAAAGGGGATTAACACATCTGGACTTCCATCTTTACTTCTATAGGGCTTAACTAATTCAAATAATTCAGATAAGGGTTTGGGTTGATTTTTTTTAATATAATTATTGCAATAATTACATACACCATTTCCATCAAATTCAATATAGGGAAATGTTTCTGGTAACACGCATTTTGTACAACGTTTGAGCTTATTTATAGCATCAAGATTATATTGAAGTAATGTTCTTAATTTAAAATTTTGGATTTCAAAATAAAATCTTTCTTCGTCAATAATTATTGATTTATAATTATTATTTCCTTTTATTGAAGTACTAAATACATTATACTCTATAGTTTTAATCTTATCTTCATTAATCTTTTCATGACTTTCTTCATTTATTTTAAAACAAAATAATTTGAAATTATTTATGTCTATACTCAAACTTGAATTAGACTGTAACTTCTCAACTATTAATTTACCTGTAACAAACTCTACTCCAAGGTCTAAGATAAGTTTATTTAATATATAACCCTCTGAGGCAAAAATTAGAAAATCTTTGTTATTTGAAGCATAATATAAAGACCCATTATTTGTTGATAACAATACCTGGTCTCTTCTATTAAAAAACAATGCTGTGGATACAGTTCCTTTTAACTCTTTTAGTACTATATTAATTGCAGATTCAATAGTTTCCCCATTAATAAGATTATAATTAACCATTGACAATAAAATCTCGGTATCAATATCATACACCCTTTTTAATTCTGGATATTTCTCCCATAATTCACTAACATTTGTAATAATCCCATTATGAATAGCAATAATATCATCTTTAATAACTGGTTGATTATTATTTTCTTGCAATTGAGAACCATTTGTAACTAACCTTGAATGACCAAAAGATATAAAATTTGAGGCATCCCTATTATTATAAGACTCAAGATTTAAATTAATCAGTTTTTTAAATGCCTCATCTTTTATTAAATCAGAAATTGGACCTGTTGCTTTTAAAATGTTAAATTGCGCTTTCTCATCATTTCTAAAACATATCCCCGACGAATCTTTTCCCCTTGCTTCTGATAAAATAGCTAATTTCAAGAGTACATTTTTTAAAAATTTTGATTTATACTTTGATTCTTTTTTTACTATTACTCCAAATATTCCACACATTATTTTTTAATTTTAAATTTATATTGGCGACTAATATTGTTTTACAAATCATTTAATGATAACTATCTTATATGAAATGTGCTTGCAATTTATTATAAAATAAAATCAAAAGTTACTTAAAATACACGCTTTGATTCCTATTAAATTTATTAATAAAAAATTTAAAGAATTTTATAAAAACAGTTTAATTTAAATGGTACAATGTGCCTAACTTTTAAATATTAAAGTTTAAAATTGCCTTCAGACATCTATCAGCTGTTTTTCCATCCCAAAATTCTGGACAAGATGGTACTCACAACTTTTTAATGGCGATAAGGTATTCATCTCTCCGTATCAATTCCATATTCACGGTTAATTTACGTGTTACTTTTTCCAAAAACTGTCAACATTTACAAAAATTCGATTATGAACTGCAATAATTCAGTCATTTATTATAGGTTGATTATTTACTTCATTCAATTGAGAGTCATTTGTTACCAAATAGGCATGACCAAAAAACACTAAATCCCTTATTATTCTTATATCTCGCTATACAATGCTCTATTTCGCCATTAAACTCCTTTCATGAAATCAATTGACGAATCGGAATATCGCCTTTAATGACAGTTTTTCGTGCAACTCCAGATTTGCTTATTGTCATGCCAGAGGAATCCTTTCCACACGATTCACTGAAAATGGCAATACTTTCAAGAGTTTTCCGAAGATTACCAGCCAGATATTTTGTTTCAGGTTTGGCAATAATGCCGAATATTCCACACATAAAAATCATTTTTAAAAGCTAGCAAACTAAGTTAAAGTTTTATTTAAAAGTTTTCATTACATCTTTATCGGTTTTTAAAAGTTTTAGGCTTTTCGGATAATTTTCAATAAACCAAATTAGCATTTTGGTTGGATCGATTAACTCCTTTAACATCTGTATACGTTTCAATTCAGCCTCCATTTTTAAATTGGAATTGCTTATTAATGAAACAGCCTTTTCGACAACCCCCTCAGAGGTTCTAAAATTATAAGCCAAACCATATCTTAAATCCAACTCATTCATATATCCTAACTCTAGCGAATTTACATATACTGCTGGCGTTCCCAGTAAAGCACATTCCGACGCCATAGTTGAACCCTCTCCAATAAAAAGAGAAGCAAAATACATTACATGATGAATCTTTTCAGGGGATATCGGTAATTTGTATTTTTTCAAATCAGGAGCCATCTCTCCTTCGGAACTGATAAAAACTTTTGAATATTTTGATAATTCATTCACCAAATTTATTTTAGTTTCGACTGTTAAACCAGACTGTCCTATATCATGAAATGCGCCCCACGATACAAATCGAAGCAACACAAATTTTTCACCTTCATTAACCCCCAATTCCTTTAGAATGGTTTTATCCGGCATAAAACGTTTTGGATGCAAATAAAACAATTCCATATAACCTGGAAACCTAATTTGTTTATCACCAAGCTCAAGCATAAAACAATTCGGCGTAAACACGATTTTTGAGAAAGGAAGATATGCTTTTCTGTTAAATTTATGGTGCTCGGTATCATCAAACGTAATGTGGGTTTTATGAAATAGAAATGCATTATGGGCGGCAAAAGAGGAACTAAAACTAATAATCAAATCCGGTCTGAATGTTATAAAATTCCAAAACATAAAAATCTCTGCCTTAATCAAATATAGTATTTTATTCAGTTTCCCTGTATGACTGCGACCCATATTAAAAAATGAATACCCATGATTCTGCAATAAAGCAAACAGGACATCCTTATTACGTGCAGTAATCCTTATTTGATGACCCCGATTAGCCATTTCTTCCATCGTATATTTAAAGTAATGAAAATTAGCAGGATGAATAAGATCAAATAAAACTTTCATAAGTACATTCTCCTTAATAATGGTAATAAATAAAACCGAAACATTGTCTCATTTAAACTGAACTCAACATTGTCTCTTTCTAATTTCGTTAAATTTTCTTTTGTATTTTTTAAAGTGTTTCTTATCCCAAGTAGAGAATAAATGTTATTGTTCTGATTGAGAAATTGTTTCTCATCATGATTACTAGCTCTCATTCCAAATGGATAAGAAAAATAATTTACTTGATTATTAATAATCTTGCCTATTTTTTCAGCAGAAACAGATATCTCTTCATAAATTTCCGATAATGATAACTTGTTGAATAATGGATGAGACATTGAATGTGATCCAATTGTAAAGCCATTATTAAATAATTCTATTATTTGATTAGATGTGCAATAGGGTTTATGTTTTTCCAAATACTCGTTTATTCCAAATTGCATGGAACTATTCCACAATTTATTCACAATCTCCTCCTTATTGACCATTAACCAACTATTATAACTCCATGATAATAAGTTTTCATTTTTTTTTATCATAGGTAAATTATATACCTTTGAGATGCTCTCAATTGTTTCAAATAATTGATTATTTTTGTATTTATCTATAATAAGTAACTTATTTCGCCACATTAAGTCTTTATTATCTATACAATTGGAAATAATAAAGAATGTTGCTCTAATATTCTCATCAATCAATATTGGCGCAATAGTCGTGTAATTTTCTATAAATCCATCATCAAAAGTAACAACTAATTTTTTTTTTAAAGACCCATTTTCTCGAACTATTTCAAACACATCATCAAGAGAAATGATATCATACTTTTTTTTAAAAAAACGAATTGACTCTTTAAAATCAGGTATACTAATCGCCTTATTATTAAAATAATATTCATGATTAATACTTGACACCATATGATAATATAGGATACGTAGACTATCGTCTTTATATTGTGAAAAAATATTTATTAGTGGGGGTATTCGCATAAACACTTCACCAATATAAGGGGCGGCTCTATTCATAAGATTATCCCAAAATTTCTGTAAGTATAATTGAATACAAATCCTTTATACTTTTCGTATTTTGATATTCAATTATTATTTCTTTCCTTTCATACAATCGCATCCTATTATACTTATAAAATTTTCTGAGTTTAATGTCATTTAGTAAGGTCCAATCTATGTTTCTAACAAACCTAAACGATCTTTTTTGATTAATTCCACTTATATCTATATTGTTATTATTTAAAAATTGATGATACGTTTTAACAGCACCCATAATGCTTTTCATATATAAATCCACTGCTTTATCCTGTGAACTAATAGCACACAAATAATGCATAAGAATTTCGCCCCCATCAATCCTTTTGTTCATTTTCATTAAAGTTCCGCCAGAGAAATTTGGTCTAAAATCTGAAACTGCATGAAAATTTGCTTTATTACCATTGTAAAAAGGAGAAACTCCGTTGTGATAATTTAAGCAAATTTTAGCTGAATTAATAAATTCCTCCTTTGCAATATCCCCTCCTAAAAAACATATTACATCAATATTATGACTTTTTACTAGTTGTATTGCTATTTCAGAATTAACAGTTTCAACAAATTTAATTTTAGTTTTTGATATTTTATTATATTCATTTTCGAAACTAGAAAAGTATTGTTTTTCAGCATTTTTAATACTTCTCTTTAGTCCCAAATTAGATAGACTACCATACAAAATGCTTAACATTTTTAGAACAAATATTAAAAACCCGTAATAAAAAAAGTCTTTTTGTTTCAGCTTGTTTATAATGGACTTTTTATTTCCAGTAGGATGAATAATTAAAGAGACATCAAAATTTCTATACATTTCGTATACGAAATATTTATGATGCAGTTCAGTATTAGTTACTATGGCTATCTTCATCTTACTCATTATAAATTGATACCTTATCAGTGATATAACCGACAATTTTACCCGGAACACCAACTACAATTGCATTCATTGGAACATCTTTATTAACAAGCGTCATTGCACCAATCACGGCATTATCTCCAATACTTACACCCGGTAAAACAACACAGTGAAAACCAATAAACACATTATCTCCAATAATGATGTTCCCAATTAACCTTTCACCACCTTTCCCTTTCCATTTTTGGAGTGGTCCCCCAAGAAATGCATCAGAATGAACTAATATTGAAGAATTTCTTGTAACATAGCAATTGTCACCAATTACAATTTTGCCCGGTTTATGACTAACATCTAAATATACATTCGGCCCTAAATAGGTGTTTTTGCCAATAATTGCCCCGCTCTTTCTATAATATTTAAATAAGAAATATTGTTGCATTTTCGAAATTTGACTATAGAAAAAAAATAAAACCTTTATTAGATATTTCATTTTGTTCAAATATTAATTAAATACTCTCTGAAAATAATTAATTTAAAACTATATTATATGATGAATGAACATCCAAAAAATAAATGTTTAACTTATAGAAATGTTTAAACAAATACTCTAATCTAGCGCATATAGTAATAATCATAACAAATGTCTATAATTTAATTTTAAACCTCCTAAATTTATGTTTAATTAAATAATAATTTGAAGGTGTAACATAGAACAGAAATGATAATAGAAATAATCTTATTACTACCATTTTAAAACCAATTATATTATGAATCATTAATACCCAGGAATTTATCCAAAAGATCAATACAAATGCTAAAACAGACGTTCGAATTAATAAATAATCATAAGGGTATTTTCTACGGTATTTAAATGTTTTCAAAGCTTCAGAAATAAAAATAAATATGAAAATTAAAGTATAAAATAAATAAAATAATCCAAATTGTTCCCATAAATTATAAAAAGCATTATGAATTCCTGTGTTGCCCTTATAATTATAACGAGACCTACTTTCAGATCTTCCATATCCAAATCCCCAAAATGGTAAATTCTCAATTGCGTAAAAAACCGATTCGTTGGATTGAATTAAATGCTCGTTTCTTGACTCTGAAGCGTACTCATAGTTACTTGGTAAATCAACAAAAGCACCAACATATCTTGAGACATACATTTGATATTTTTTTGGAAGTGAATCATATGAGCCAACTATGGTAATAAAACCAAAAACCAATAGCGGTAAAACAAAAAACACAATAGTCTTTTTACGAGCGTTAAATCCATAGAAATAGTGTACTATTAGTATTGTCAGGTTAACCAAAAAGAATGATAGTGTACCAGATCTTCTAAACGAAAGTAATTGAACAAATAAAAAGATAAACCACACTACCAAATAGATCTTTTTTTTTCTAATAAAGTATAATACCAAAAATATTCCGCTTGTCAATACAAATAGTATAAGAGTATCTTCTTCCATTAAGGTTGAGGTCACGCCAAAAAATGTAATATTACCGAACCCAATAAAAAATAGTATCAGCAACATAAGTGCTCTTAATGCAGCAATCCAAAGGATATAAATGAAGAGTTTTTTAAGAATGGCAACTATCAGTAGTTTATTGCGATTTAAGAATAAAGCAAACATCAACAATAAAGAAACATAAATTGATGGGTCTGACAACAATGGCATTCCTAAAATTGGATTTTCGGTATCATTATTTGGATTGACCATCAAAAAAATAATATTTATACCAGTTGCAAAAACGATCGTTCTTTCTACAAAAGTCGAGTTAGCAAGTGTAACACGTCCTTGCCTAAAAATATAGAATATTAAAAGAATAAATAGAAACTGAAAAATGGAAAAATGAGGATGAATAAAATTATGGAAAAACAGATTTTGAAGAAGAACTGTCTGGAGGGTTTGATCAGCGATATTAGGGTCTTGTGAGACAAAAACAAATATTATTGCCATAGCCAACAATAGCAGGCTTGGAGCTTTACCAATTTTAGGTAATGTAAGATTTTCGTTCAACATGAATTAGTTTATTGCTTCTAATACGTCATAAAAATAATCTTCCAAACGTTTATTGAACTCTGAGCTCAATTCTTCGAGAAGAATGTCGTAGTTTTTTTTGCTTACAATTTGTAAATCAGAGCTATTTAAGTAATGACTTAATTCGTTTATATGAAATTTATATCCAATGTTATATAAGGCTAGATCGAATGGAAAAACACTAAAATAGTCATATGAAAGCAAGCCTATTGGTTTATAATATTTTACGGCATATAACAATGCTGTTGAATAATCTCCTAACACCACATCTGCTTCAATTACTAAATCAGCTAGATTTGCCTCTTTATATACTACAATATCTTTGTCTGATGTAAAATAAGATTTTACCTTATCTAAATTTTCGCGAGGATGGATTTTTACAATTAACTTGTAATTGCTTTTTAGTGCTTCATTATGGAGTTTTCGATACATAGCTTGTTCAATGCTATCGTCAATACTAATAACACTTGCCTGCCTTAGACCTGATGACATATACAATACAACTCTTTTGTGATGTTCATTTACTTCAATCTTTTTGCTGGTTTTTGCTGGTTTGATAAATGTCATTCCAATTTTAAAAATGTTATGCTCTAAATAATTAATCTTTTCTTTTAAAATCTGCATATCCGAAATAGTGTAGACAAATGCGTAGTCGCAATGAGCTGATGGAATACCTAAACTTACATAATCGGATGAACCTTGAAATAAGGATATCATTATTCTTTGTATGGTATTTTTTAATCTCCTCTTCTTCATTTTATCATGAAAAAGGCTGTAAACAATCCGATTATAAAAGAATAAATATTTTGCTAAACTGTTACTTTTAACTTTTTTTACTTGAGTATTAGGTTGTATTTTGTTTGATTTAATACCATGTTGAAGATAAATAGTCTTGACATTTGTTTGTTTTAGCAAATCAACTAGAAAAACATCAAAGACGTGTCCGGGATTTAAAAAGACTAGCTTGTCTACATTAAATGAAGAGAATAATTTATGATAATTCCAATAATGTTTTAAGTTAAAGATTTTAGCAGGAATATCCTCTTTGCTAATTTTACTAGTGCCATAATAGTCATCAAGATGAAATATTAATGTTTCATGACCCCTCTTTTTGGCTTCCACAACAAAAGGCTGTATGTGTGTAAAGTATGTTTGTAGCCCTTTGACAACAAAGCCTATTACTAATTTTTTCTTCATATAGTTATACTAACCCTGTATAAAATTCTTGAATTCTTTGCCCCATAGAATGGATACGCCAGTAATCAAACAAACTACAGTCAAGGATTTCAAAATGATTCCAACGATTGGCTCGACATCAATAAAAATGGCAAATACTGCATACAAACCAATTAAAACCATCACAAACGAGCTTATTTGTTTCCAATTGAACTGAATAAAATAACATTTTTTTAATGCATAAAAATAAGCAAATATAAAGATAATTAGTGTGGATAATACCGTCGAAAAGATCATCCCATTCAAGCCATAACTGCGAATTAAAAAATAATAAAGAATTACTGTTAAAATAGCTGACATAATGCCGATATACATATCTTGCTTCATTTTTTTACTTTGTTGAAAAGAAGCCCCAATAATCGTACTTGAAACCGATCCAATTAGCACAGCAACAACAAGCCATGGCACGTATTCATGGGCACTGTGGTATCGTTCATTTAGAAAAAGGATGATTATTTCTTTTGAAAAAAAAACCAGTATGAAGCTTATTAAAATGATTGATAGAATAAAAATGTTATTGTATTTATACAATTTTAATCTTGCTTTGACCTGATCTTCAGAATTCGCTAATTCAAAATACATTGGATGATAGGCCAGCATAAAAGCTCCAGCAACGAGCGATATCAATCCAGCTATTCTTCTACTCAGAGAATAGATGCCTACATCATCTAAAGTAAGAAAATCCGCAATAAATATCTTGTCTGATTGACCCAACATCCATGCTGCAAATAATGTTGGAATGATAGGAAGTGTAAAAAAAAGGGCGCTCTTAAACATCTTAAAATCAAATTTAAGATTAATATGACCAAATATGATCATCAAATATACTGGCGTCAAGACCAAAAACGCAATCATTTTTCCTTTTATTACCCCCAATCCCATTTCGTCTTTTGCGATAATAAACCACAATATAAAACCTGTTGTTAATAGTAACTCAAAGGCAGATATAAAAAAGTACTTAGACGCCTGATTTTTTAATCGATAAAAGTTCTTCGACAGGAGTGATAAATTAAAACTGAAAGTTATAATTAGCGTATAGAAATAATAAGGATAAAAACTAATGTCTGGAAATACCCTTTGCAATATCTTACTAAATAATAAAGCGCTAAAAAAGAACAAGATTGAGATGAAAACGATTGCAATACTAATAGTTCCCAAAAATGCCTTTCTATCCTGTTCACTTTTATAATCCCAATATAAGCGAATAATCGATCTGTCTAATGCGAATGAAAATAGAATAGCCAGTAATGCCTGAATTACAAGCATTGAATTAACTATTCCATACTCCACAGGCGGTAAATATTTTGTATAGATTGGCAGCAGAATAAAAGCAACTGCCTGAGGTAAAATATTACCCAAAGTATAAATCAACGTATTACGGACAACTTTTGCCAATGAACTAGTATTTTCTAAGCAAACTAAACAGTTTCAAAAGGGGATATAATACTATTCTAAGCATTCCAATGCTTAAAACTGATAATAAATCGCTTATTGCCACTCTAGATGCTAGATTAAATTCATTTGATGTATGACAATATCCAATTCCCTTAATAATCTGTATTGCGTTTTTCAATCTATACCAGTTTATGGGATATTTCTTCTGGATTAATAAGACTTCAAATTCATCAATAAATTTGGAAGTTTGAACCCTGCGCTCCAAACGGTTTGTAAAAGTATTTTGCTGAGCCCAAACATCTAAATTAGAGTCAACATGTCTTATCGCTAGATAATCATTGAGAAATCCGATTTTATCTGAATGCAATAAATATACACAATGAAAATAGTGATCCCAAAAATGATAATTTGTAATTGGGATATCCTTAATCTTAAAGAATTCAGTTCGGTACATAGCTGATGCTTGGGACCATCCTAGATTTTCCTTACCACCGAGCAAATGAAATTTCAAGTATTTTACTATTGAGTACTCACCTGTCTCTCTCGGAGGATGTTTAATTTCATATGTAGTCTTATCGCTTCTCTCGAAGTGTTCTAGGCCATGAACCATAGATGCAGTATCGTGGGAAGTCAAAAAGTTAATCATACTATGTAGTGATTTCGGTAATAAAACATCACCTGCTCCACATATATAAAAATATTTAGAGTCTACCAAGTCTATCCATTTTCGATAAACATGAGGTACACCAATATTAATATCATTTTTTATGTAGTGAATGTCCAATTCGGAATACCCGGAAATAATCTCCTTAGCCCTTTCAACTAATTTCATTTCATCCGGGTGGTTATCATCTACAACATAAACCACAAAGTCCTTGAAAATTTGATTTCTTAAACCCTCGAGTGTTAGAATTATTAATTCTGGATCCTTATAGGTTCCAAAAACAATTGATATCTTTGCTTTACTATTCATTAAATTCTATCTGAAAAAGGTATATAAAACTCCGAGACTTGTTTAAATACACTAATATCTTTGTACAAATACATTGTAATTTTAGGGTTATTTATTTCAATTTCACCAAAAACCTCTTTAAGCAAATCAACAATATTGTTACTACTTGATAAATTGAAAAAGTATGTTGAATATTCATATTCTTTATTCAAAAAAGCAAGTATATCGTAAATTAACTGCTGCTTTTCGAAAATACATTCATAGAGTATGATAAATTCTCTGTTTGTGACTCCTGTTATATATCCAATTAACCGGCCATTCATCAGAATCTTAAGCCTTAATACATTTTCGCCAGGGGAATAAACAGTACTATAACCTGAATAATTACCATTTTGATGCCTAACTAAATAACTGGTCAAATTATCAATTCTAAATTTATCAATCTCTTTAAAATCAACTGATTTAATTTTTTCTATTTCAAATTCCTGTGCAATGAATGGTGTTTTCAGGTTTAGATGGTTGCCCTTTATAAAAATTCCTTTTTCATGACTAACCCATCCAAGTTTTGAGTAAAAGTCAACCAGATTGGTCCATAAAACTCCCACATTGAATCCATTTGCAAAATAAGTTGTCTGTGTTTCAGTTAATAATTGTTTGGCATAGCCATTTCCTCTATGTTTTTGAGGCGTGAAAACAGATCCTATAAAAAATAAATGATAATCACATTGTTCAGTAACAAGCTTAACTGGTTTAACCGCAATAAATGCCAATAATTCATTTTTGTCAAATAGACCCCACAAATGCTCTAAATTATTGTACAAGAAGGGATACCTTTTTGAAATATGCAAATGTTTACCCTTAGAAACAATAAATTCATCGTTCAATTGTTCTATTATTCTTTCTAATTCGAAATTGCTTGGATTCCTAATCTCCATATTTTTTAAAATTCAAACCACCAACCACATGGTAAAGCAATAAATTTGTTGTAAAATTCATTCACCCCCTTTAATTCTTCTTTATTACCAAAGACAGAATAATTGTTGTTCGGTAAATGTACACCTGAGGCATGATATCCTTCAGCCCGGAATTTTTCGATTGTTGCCAGCTTATTTTCGCTTAAAACGCCAAAAACCCAATAATTAGGATATGATTGTAAAGTTGAGAGCAATTTCAGATCGGGTTTCTCAGACTTAATCTTCCTTGACCATTCAGACGCATTAGCCCGCTGCTTTTCGATCAGTGAATTTAACTCATCAATTTGCACACTTCCAATGTAACTATTTGGTTCACTTAACGTTGCCCCATAACCTATATCCGTTATATCACATTTCGCAGAGATTTCACCCATAGCATCTCTAAATATCGCCCGGTTCACACCCAGATCCCTTATGACACATGCCTTTTCAAATAAACCAGCATCTTTAAATGAAAAGGCACCCCCATCAATGGTGTTGGGCATGCGCACAGTTTGAAAAGAAAACACAGTGGCGTCAGTGCCGGTATTACCGATCATCTTCCCCTTATACTCAGCCCCAAAAGCTTCAATCGCATCATCAATTACATAAATGCCCTTTTCCTTGCCTATTGTGTTTATCTCATCAATGTAGCCCGGATAACCACAATGATGGTTGTGGAATATCGCTTTTGTATTGCCTGATATCTTAGCTTTCACGCTTTCCGGACAAAGTGTTCCTGTGAAAGGATCAACATCAGCCCACACCACTTTGGCCCGAACTGATGCAAACGGCTGATTTGACGCAAGACAACTCATCGGGGATGCAATAATCTCATCTCCAGGTTTAATATCCAATGTTGCAAGAACAACCAACATTGCTGAATTAAATGAATTAACCACCCCAATATTTGGCAGTCCAATGAAGTCTACTAACTTCTGCTCGAAATTTCTTCCCCATTTTCCAAACGACAATGCTCCGGAATACAGAATGTTCTGTAATTCCGGTAAAGCTTGAGGCATATATGGTTTGTAGAGAGGTATCATACTCACCAGCCGCTTTTTATAGTACTTACAATGTGCTGCCGCTCTTCAGGGCCAACCCACCAGCCGCAAGGCAAATGAACCATCTTTGAATAAAATTTATCAAGCTCAGGAAGGGCACAGTTAAAATCTTTCAGAAATGTATGCCAGTCGTTTCTTTTATGTAATTCAGATGCCATAATACCATTCTCGGCCATTTTCTTTACAAACCCATCCCGGTTGTCTACTTTTAGTGTATACAACCAATAAGAAGGCTCGCTGTTTTCGTAATACTGCAACAGTTCAACGCCAGGTATTCCTTGTAATTCCCTATCAAAATACTGACCATTTTCGATGTGGGCATTTAGAATTGTGTTGATGCCAGAGAGCTGAATCAACCCTATTGTTGCATTGACATTGTTCATATGATACTTGAACCCCTGAAACTTAATATCGTTATCAAGCCTGGTCTTTTTTTTATCAATCCCAAACCAGCGAATCAATTTGGCTTTTTCATATTCTGCATTATCAAGAAGATGCAACATTCCGCCATCAATAGTGGTGAGATGTTTAATGGCTTGAAAAGAGAAAACTGTATAAGGAAAATGATTTCCGGTTCTTAGCCCATTGAATTTAGCTCCCAAAGCATGTGCTGCATCATGAATCACAGGAATTCCATATTGGCTTGAAATTGATTGAATGGCAGACACATTTGCAGGAATCCCGGCATAATCAACTACCATTATCGCTTTGGTTTTGTTATTGATGCTCTCTATAATTGATTCAGGATTCAAGTTCCCTGTATGATAATCAATGTCGGCATACCTGATTTTAGAACCAGTCATTTTTATCGCCACATTAGTGGGCTCGGCCGTGAGTGCCGTTGAAACCACTTCGCTGCCACTTTCTGCTCCTGCCAGAATGAGTGCAATATGCAGTGCGGCAGTTCCGCTATTTACTGTAAGAGCATTACCACCTCCAACAAATTGTTCAAAAGCCCTTTCGAACAGTTCAACCTGCTCACCTTGTGCTACATAACCACTATATAGTATGTTTTCTAGCTCAGGCATTAACACTTCTCTGGGAGGAATACTTGTTTTTACAAGAGGTATCATGACTACGAATTAAGTTCATTTTTAACATAATCGAGTGTAAGCAACAGCTTTTTCAACTCTTCTGTATTCATCCGTTGTGTGTTATCGGAATTATACTCCTGATCGATCAGGCGAGGCCCGTCGGTCTGGAGGTATTTTGTGTAGTTCAAATCGCGCATATCAGCCGGAATCCTATAGTAATTTCCCAAATCGTGTGCCTTTGACATTTCCTCTTTACCGCACAGGGTTTCATACATTTTTTCGCCATGTCGCGATCCAATGATTCTGATTTCGTTATTGGCGTTGAAAAGTTCCTTTAATGCATTTGCCAGGGTTAAAATGGTAGCTGCCGGTGACTTTTGTACAAACAGATCACCAGGCTCAGCATTGTCAAAAGCGAATAAAACCAATTTTACCGATTCCTCCAGTGACATCATAAAACGTGTCATTTCAGGTTCAGTGATGGTTAATGGAGAACCTTCCTTTATCTGCTTAATAAATAGTGGAATAATTGAACCCCTTGAAGCCATAACATTTCCATATCGTGTTGCACAAATGACGCCGCCCCTTTTTGTTATCCGTGGGTCTCTGGCTTTTGAGATGGCCAGCTTCTCCATGATGGCTTTTGACATCCCCATTGTATTGATAGGGTAGACAGCTTTGTCGGTACTTAATACCACTACTTTCTGCACATTGTTGGAGGCCGCTGCTTCAAGCACATTCTCCGACCCCAGAATATTTGTTTTAACCGCCTGCATAGGGAAAAACTCACAGGACGGTACTTGTTTGAGTGCAGCCGCCTGAAACACAAAGTCAACGCCTCTCATGGCAGCATTAATACTGTCAAAATCCCTAACATCACCAATGATAAAGTTCAGCTTATCATTCTTCAATTCAATCCTTAGATCTTCTTGTTTTTTCTCGTCTCTGCTAAAAATTCGTATTTCTCCTATATCTGTATTTATAAAGTGCTTTAATACAGCATTACCAAACGAACCAGTACCACCAGTTACCAACAGAGTCTTGTTACTAGTTTCCATATTTCTTTTCTATAATTAAGTTATTAATATTATCTAGTACGTAACGAGGTATGTTCTCATCCAAACCATGAAATGATTCGTCTATAAATTCTTTACGGTGCACTAGAAATTCACTGTAATGAGAAGCATCCATGCTTTGTCTTATCAAATTTATTGCTTCATCGGCTGTATTGGCATTACGTTCAGCTTTGCCTTTCAAATAAATTCCCAAGGAGATTACATTGGGTTTAATATTTATAGACGGTACACCACATAAGATGGCTTCTAATATCGTAAAAGAACCTGAAGAGATGTGTAAAGAACTTTTTTTAAACAAGTTTATTAAGGGTTCGTGGATAACAAATTCAAAGTTGCTTAATTCATTATCAAGAAAATGACTTTTATAAAATTTTTCGTCTTCAATTTGCCTCGGATGGATTTTAACAATAAAATGAATCTCAGGGAAAGCTTTTATGATATCTATATAAACCTTATTTATGTCACTAGCGTCTGAACTACTCACCAAATTAGGTAGTTTTTCATAGTTCTGCACGCATAAAAGTATGTTTGCTAATTTAAAACGACGCTTCTCAAAACTTTTAAAGAAATTATAGTAGTTCTGAAACTGTAAGTTGGGAATCAATGATCTTCGTGAGTGTTTTATTCTCTCATAGTAGATTTCAAGACTCTTACTAAAATAAAAAACAAAATTTTCGGTAAAGGAGGTCCCAAACAATTTGTTGTTTGAATTAATTCTGCAACCACTTAAAAATACAAAAATTAAATTCTGTATATCATACTTAAGTTTTCGCTTTTGAAATTCATCAATCGAAATAAATGATGGCTGAATGACAACGCCGAGTTTTTTTTTACTTCGAGCCCAATCTAAGCAAATTAAGGTACTAATAGTTTCCGCAGTTGTCAGAATTGCATCTGGGTTTTCTTGATTTAACCATGAATATATTCTCTTCTTATACTTCCTTAAATCCAAAACAAAATGAAAAAATGTTAGGGCTTTTTTAAAAATCGTAAAACTGAAGTAGTTATTCAAAACCTCCAGATCATTTACCTTTATCTTAAAATTCGAGTTTAGTCTGTTTTTGTTTTGTTTGTTTATCTCAGGCAAATTACAATACACCAGAAGCTCCTTTTTTGTGTCAGAGCCTTCCTTTAAGGTATTATAAATTGGTTCGGAGAGATAAGCAGAGGATGGTACAAAGACAAGCTTTGAAAACACATTACAAGGTGAAACCATCGTCAACTACAATGTTTTGCCCATTTAAATACTGCGAATTATTAGAAAGTAGAAATACCAATGTTCCAACTATATCTTTTGGGTCAAGCATTCCTTTATTTAGTGTATATTTCTTGTATTTTTTAAGAAACGTTTCTGGTTGGGCATCAAGTAATCCCCCTAAAGAAATTGAATTAACTCTTATATTATTGCCCTTAAAATATTTAGACATGTACTTTGTTAAATGTATTAAACCAGATTTTATAACAGCATACTCAACAGGCATTGTCATATTTGTTTCATCGTATATTTCAAATCTTGGGGCAATAACTCCATATATTGACGAAATATTGATTATGTTTCCATTGCCCTGTTTTATAAAATACTCAGCGAACTTTTGGCTCACTAAAAAGTATCCGCCAAGATTGAGGTTGATGTTTTCGCAAAAATCATCATATTCAACGTCAAAATACTTTTTACCATAATTCTTATTTCGAGGATATGCATTGTTAACAATCGCATCAATTTTTTTGTACTTTGAATCAATTTGTGCGATAAGATCTAGAATACTATCTTTAGAATTTATATCAAGATATTGAAAATCAATTTTAGCGTTAGGAAATTCCTTACATAATGATAAAATCACATCAATGCTTTTTTCCTTATTAGTATCCGCAAGAATGCAAGTCGCATTATTACTTATAATAGCACGACAAAAAGCAGAGCCTAATAAACCTGCCCCTCCTGTTACAACAATTACATTATTTTTCAACATGTTACAAAACTAAGCTTTTAATTTTTATATCTGATAATACTGGGAAAGCAGCTCTATATGACTGTACATATTCAGGATTCACATCGAAAAACAAAATATCTTCTTTAGAATCAACAGGTTCAACCTTAGTTCCATCTGGTGAAAAAATCATTGTTGATTTAACATAGGATAAGCCATTATTATCATTACCGACTCTATTGACCCCAATAACAAAAAACTGATCTTCTATTGCCCTGGCCTTTAGGAGTGTGTTCCAATGATCTATCCTTCGTTCGGGCCAGTTTGCAATGTTTACCATTATTTGACAGCTATTTGCGTATAATCTGTATAATTCAGGAAATCTCAAATCGTAGCAAATAGATAATCCTATTTTGGTTTCTTGAAAATTGACTACAGCCGTATCACTCCCAGAAACAAAATAGGTGTTTTCACCAGCAAAGCTAAATGGATGAATTTTTCTATAAACATTTTCAATCGTCCCAAGTTTATTAATAAACACAGCTGTATTGGTAATACCTGATTTTTCATTTAAGCAAACTCCAAAAATCGATGCAATTTCATTTTTTTTTGAATGTTGGGAAAAAAACTTGATGGTTTCTGAATCTTCAAATTTCTCAGCAGTTAATTTAGTATTCATTGAGAAACCTGTTAAGGTCATCTCAGGGAAAATAATGAGATCTGCTTGCGCTTGTTTGGCTTGCTCAAAGCATTTAACGCAAACTATCTTGTTTTGTTCCTTATTTTCCCATTTCAGATTAATTGATGTAAGGGCAATTTTCATAGCATTAGTTGTATTTTCTAAAAACAGGTTTTATTGATGGGCCAATAAGAAAATTGTTAACCCCAGAATCAAGCGCATCTTTATAAACCTTCAATGATGCATGGATAGCCTCAAGTGCAATTTCAATTTCTGTTTGCTTGTGCGACCAAGACATTGCAATCCAAGGCATTAATACACCTCGTTTAATCATTTCTTGAGAAAAAAGTGTTCTTAAAGGGAGCGAGATCTCTTTATTTTTATCATAAGTCATATAATTAGGAGAATAAGGTGTTCCAATCACTTTAAAATAGTCGGATAAGCCTAATTCCTTTGCAATTTCATTCATTCCTGAAATAAGCGAACTCCCAGATTCTTTTATCTGATCAACTACTCCAATTTTTTTATATTGTTTAACGGTTTCAACAAATGCACCAAGCCCACACATTTCGGCTCCATGAGTAGTAGATATTAAAAACACTCTTTCTTTATCATGATTTAATCCACCAAGTTCCATAATTTCTCGTTTGCCTCCCAAAGCTGCAACCGAAAAACCATTTGCCATCCCTTTTCCGTATGTGACAAGATCTGGTACTATGTTATAATATTTACAAGCGCCTTGAATATTCCATCTAAAACCAGAGATCATTTCGTCTAATACGAATACCGCTCCATTCTTATGACACAAATCTTTAACCTTATGAAGGAAATTATCTTTTGGCTCTTCTGTTGTTGCTGGTTCAAGCATAACGCAAGCAATCTGATTTGGATATTGATCAAACAAAAGCTCTAGAGATGAAATATCATTATAATTAAAATGAACCGTTAACTTTTTTCCCTCTTCAGGAATACCATTATCCATTGGTGTATCTCCAATAAACCAATCATCAAAGGAGAAAAACGGATGCTGTAAACAGCGTGCCACCATTTTCTTTCCAGTGTAGGCCCTACTTAATTTTATAGCTGCAGTTGTAACTGTTGAACCATTTTTAGCAAACTTAACCATATCAACCCATGGAATAAGATTACATAATATTTCAGCTGCTTCAAGTTCAATTAATGAAGGTCTAGTAAGATTATTTCCATTATAAATTTCCCTAATTGCTGCTTCAGCAACTGGCTTATATCCATACCCAATTGTAATCGCACGAAGTGCCATTCCAAAATCAAGGTATTTTTGTCCGCGATCATCCCAAACATAAGCACCTTCACCTTTTGCAAGTATTTGCGGGGCATTTAAGGGGTATTGATCAGATCCCCTTGAATAAGTGTGAGCACCTCCTGGGATAACTTTTTCTAATCTTTCTTTGTAATTCATGTTAAAATCCTCCATCTGAATTTTCAATTTGTGTTAATATTTCTAATACTTTTATGTCATCCTCTATTGAATTTGGATATTGACATTTATCTTCAATTCCACTAATGAACGCATTTATTTCATTAATATACATTTGCTCTCCAATATTTTTGTTATAGCCAGAAGCTGCTATAAACTCTGGCTGATGGTATGTTATCCATCTATTTGTTTCAGATTCATAAACTTTGAAAAATGAATCATCCCATCTCCATTGAATTTGTCCTTTTTCCATATTAATCACTAAATTCCTTAGTGCATAACGTGCAGCTACATCAACAATTATGCTTCCGACTTTATCGTGATAGTTGAGTAAAAAAGCGTATGAATCTTCAATTACTGGGCCAAAGTCAATAGTTTTTTTAAATATACCTTTTGCACTTTCAGGCCACCCTATTGAATCTACAATCCATGTCAGTTCAAAAGGCACGATTTCACGACCACCTCCCGTTTCTCTTTTAGACACATAAAAATCATTCACATGCTCCCAAGGGTGCCAATCAGGTAAGTATTGTCCTGAATGATACGTGAAATTGGTGATTCTTCCATACCTGTTACTTTTGATTATTGTGGTGATATCAATAATTGATGGATGGAAACGTAATGTACACGATGGTGCAATAAAAACGTTTTTAGTGTTGTATTTCAAAATACTTTCAACTTCAGTTTTTATAACACTTGCTTCAATAAATGCAGGTAAATTATTATCAATCGCTGTTTTCGCATATTCTGTGTGTGCATCAGGAGGTGTTGAAATAATAATAAACGATAAATCGCGAAATAATTCTTGTGTAAGTTTTTCAATTACATCAATGTTATACAATAACTTAGCCTCTTCAAGTCGATCCAATCTGAGGTCAAACCCAATTATTTCTTTAATTCCTAGGGCTTTGAGACAGCGAATTCTTCGCTTTCCCATCGAGCCAAGCCCAATAACTAAAACTTTTTTCATATTACTTAAATTTTACAGGTTTTGATTTTTTAATATGTTCCTCATATTTTTCTTGAGCATTTTTTGTGATTTCTATAATTTTTGGATTTTCATTTATAATATAATTCATCAATTCATGAGAAGTAAAAACTCTTTCATTAGTAAATAACCTATTAAAAACATCTTCTAAAAAATCGAAATCTTCTGAATAATCAAGCGTCATTCTAACTTCAGGGTGCTCAAATAGTTTATCGTTTGTTTCTTTGAAGATAACATTAAAGTTTTTATTGTTTATAAAGTAACCACCCCATACTTCTGTATCATTTTCGTCTTTAAGTTCTAATACCCGTTTAAGAGCATCTGCGGTTAACGCTGAAGATGCAGCTCCTAAGGGTAGGTTCTTCCAGAAAATGGCATCGACCGTTAACTCTTTTAATAAATTAATATTTGATGCCATCACTTCAGGAAAACAAAGTATATCATCACCGTCAACGATAACTACACCTGAAAGATTGTAATGTTTGCAAATTTGATAATATCTTTTAAGCTTATCATCTTGATCACCAAAAAAACATTCTATGCCACTTTTTCTTGCAATATCTTCAAATACTTTATCTCTTGGATCATCAGACGTTGCAATTATTATATAGTCTGCTTCGCTAACTGACTTTATTCTATTTATTAAATGCTCAGTTACAGTTTTTCCTTTTAATTCTTTTAATACTTTTCCAGGTAGTCGAGTGGACTTCTCTCTTATTGATAATAGAATAGCTGTTTTCATATTAGATAAGATTTAGTGTAATGGCATCGTCCTTTTTAACATTTTGTTTTAATGATCTTCCAATAATTGTATCTACTTGATCTGGCGTTAGTCCAATATCGCATCTTTTAAAAATAAGGTCGTTAAACCCTAATACATGACCTTGGTTAAGATCAGAATTTGCTACAATTCTTTTTCTAGAGACCTGTCTATACCTTAATGTAGCTGCACTTAATTCTGTAATATATGATTTACCTATTGCAATTTCAGATGCTTTTATTAAGTTACCCATTTTTTCGAATTGAACGGGATCAAGTGCAGATTCAAAATCTTCACTTTTTGCCTTTCGATCAAGTGTTATGTGCTTTTCTATATAAGTCGCACCATAGGCTGTTGCCAATGAAGGCACAATAATAGCCAATTCATCCGCTCCATCAATATGGTCTGCTAAGCCAACTTCTAAATTAAACATTTTATTAAGTGTTCGTAGAAATGCAAGATTGGTTTCTTCTAATTTTGTTGGATAGTTTTGAAAACCATACAATAAAACAACATTTTGATTTCCATTTTTTTTAAAAACTTCAATAGCCTTTTCTATTTCACCTAAATATGCACCTCCAATTCTAAAAAATGTAAGTTTACCTAATTTCGCAACTTCTTCAAGAAAATCAACTTCCACAAAACAAGCGGCTGAAATCACATAAGCATCTGGATTAATTTTTTCTTCAGAAAACCGTAATGACTTACTGTCATTTGGCATCACACACAAGGGCATTGAGCAATTTTTTGCTTCCTTGGCAAAGATTTCCCACTCGTCTTCTGTAAGATTGATTTGTGTTAAATATTTGTACACATCTAACTCTTCCCTACCTGCTGACACTTTTCCCTCTCCACTTCCATAATAGTTTACCATGTAGGATGGTAAATCAGTTATATGAATACTAAATAAATCGGCTCCAGCTTTTTTGGCTGCACATAGTAATTCAATTGCTTGAGTAACACTTCCATCGTGTCCCCAAGCCATTTCTGCAATTATTTTCATTTTTAGTATACTTAGTTATTAAAATTAAACTTATAAATATCATTTTGTGCTTTTAAATAATCGTCATGTTTACCTATGTCTAACCAATACCCAGCCAATGGATAGGAATTAACTTTATCTCCATTTCTAATTAATTTTTCCATCAAATCAGTCGCATTAAAGTTCTTTTCAATAGGGAGGTATTTTAATACATCGCGTTTCATGAGGTAGATTCCTCCATTTGAATAATAGGTATAAGTAGGTTTTTCACGGAAATTCATAACTTGCCCATTGTTTGTTTCCAGCACGGCATATGGTATATCAACAGAATACGGAATAGTTACGACTGAAAAGTCAGCATTATTTTTTAGAAAATCTAAAAAAAAATGTTCATAATCAATGTTTGTCAATAAATCAGAGTTTGTAACCAAAACATAATCATGGGTAAAATTTACAATTTTTGATACTGCTCCTATCGTCCCAAGAGGTTCATCTTCATGAATATATTGAATTTCGACGCCTTTAATATGGCCGTTGCCAAAATATGCTTCTATCTGCTCTCCTAAATAATTTAGGGTAATCCAAAAGTCATATATCCCAAAAAGTCTAAGTCTATCAAGATTATGTTCAAGTATTGGCTTTTCACCAACCTTTAGTAAAGGTTTAGGCGTTGTATCAGTTAATGGGCGTAAGCGCTCACCCCGACCACCTGCCATTATCACAACATCCACCGGAAGGTAAGATTTTATCTCTCTGAAATTTATAACATTAACTATTCGACCCTCTTTATCAAGCACTGGAATAATTCTGTAATTGTTTTCACGGTGTTCGATAACTTGGTTAATGTTCCGCTCACCTTTACGAATAAATTTGGGATTGGGTTGGATGATGTCATCTACTTTATCGTCAATGTTAAAGCCTTTCAAAAACCCACGTCTAACATCTCCATCAGTGAGTGAACCAACTAATCTGATTTCTTCATCAACAATAAAAGTAATAGCATCTTTTGCAAGAAAATCTAAACGTTCAAGTGCTTGTCTAATTGTACTCCCTTTGGGTAGCAAATGTTTTCTAAAAGTATTCAATTCTGACTTTTTAGATATTTGATGATTTTATGAACCGGTTTATCATTATAATAAATATTTAATCCAAAAAAATTCTTACCAAAAAAAATCTTTGTATGCTTTAAAATTTCCACTGAATCAAACGCAATATTCAATGCATTTTTACTAGTTAGCCTACCTTTTTGCCTGTCCCCCAAATTAATTACATATTTTCCAAACGAAGCTGCTTCAATTATACCGCTGGAACTATTCCCAATCAACAAAGCAACGTATTTCATACAAGTGAAATATGATTGTGTACCAAAATTCTCAATCAGATGAACCATGCTTGGAGCAGCAAGTTTCAATTTTGAATACATTTCACGATATACACTACCCAATGTATCAGCGTTCGGCATGGTGATAATAACTTGAAAGGTTTCAGTAATTTTAATCAATGCCTGATAAACTTCATCGACATATTCTCGGTTTTTTTCAAAAGCTACTGTTTCCGGATGAATAGTCACCAGAACACTTGGTAAAGATAGGTCTATTCCCCATTTTGATTTGAATGCTTCTATATCCAGAAGTTGCATATTCTTGATATTATCTAGGCTTAAAGAACCGGTTACTAAACATCTGGCATCCAATCCTTTTAATTGCATGACACGATTAACAAATGATTCAGTAGCAACAAAGTGAATCTTTGAAGCCAATGTAATTGAATGACGATAAATATTGTCAATCGCACCTAAAGTAGTCTCACCTCCGTGGATATGCGCGAAAGGCACATTGAAAGGAATACCAGCAGCAACTGCTGCAGCCATTTCATAACGATCACCAAGACAAAACACACAATCAAATACATTATTTTTCCAGAATTCCGCAAACTTCATTGCTGTCACCGCATAGGATGTAGCTATGGAAATGGGCTCGTCAGTTATGATCATTTGATGAATCAGGTGCTTTGGTTCAAAACCTTCATCAAATATCTGCTGTACTGTATATCCATGAAACTTTGACAGATGAGTTCCAAAAACAATTAACTCGAGTTGGAAGAAATCGTCTTCTTTCAACGCTTTTAATAAAGGGAGATAGATACCAAAATCTGCCCTGGAACTTGTTAATACACCTATTTTCATGTAATTATGTCTTCCAATTTTAGTTTAGTGTCTTCTTGTAAATCCTTTGACGCAATTTTTCCAACTATCTGTTCAATTAACATAGGTGAAATACCATCACCAGGTCGTTTCATAATTAAGTGGCTTGATTGAATGGTCTCTCCCACTTTTACATGCATTGCCAAATGGATACTTTTTCTAGCGATAGTTTTATTCGGTTTTTCAGAATTTGAAGGTTCTTTTACCCCTGATCCGCTAACCGCCAACTCAATATTTCTAATTGCAGACACCATCGCTTTTAGCTCATCTGGCTCAAGTGATGCTTTGTGGTCAGGTCCGGGTAGATTCCTATCAAGCGTAAAATGCTTTTCTATCACTTCTGCGCCCATTGCAACAGCAGCAATAGCTACCTCTATACCTTTTGTATGATCTGAATAGCCAACTTTAACTTTAAAAGTTTCTTTAATAGTTAGCATAGCTTTCAGATTAACATCCTCCATTGGCGTTGGGTATTCCGTATTGCAATGCAGCACAGTTATCATGGATAAATCTAATCCTTCTCCGGTCAATACATCTAATGCCTCTTTAATTTCATTTAGATCAGCCATTCCGGTGCTGATAACAACTGGCTTTAATTTTCTTGCAATATGCTGTAAATATGGCTTATTGGTTATTTCACCGGAAGGAATCTTATAAAATGGCACTCCCAAACGATCGAGCATATCAACACTTTCTTCATCAAAACCGGTTGACAGGAAGGTGATTCCCTTTTGCTGACAGTAATCTATCAACTCAATATGCATTGCTTCATCTAGTTCAAGTCTTTTAAGCATGTTATACTGAGAATCATCACTGTTTTTCAGGTTCGCTTTTTGGTATTCCGCTTGATGGGCTGTCTTTGATACCAGTTTGCCGGCTTTAAAAGTTTGAAACTTAACAATATCAGCTCCAGCTTCAGTAGCAACATCAATCAGTTGCTTTGCCATTTTAATTGAGCCATTGTGGTTTACTCCAGCTTCGGCTATGATTAATACTCTCATGTTTATAATCCTAATTTATCCCCAACACTAATTTTTATTTTTGTTTCAATTTCATAAATTTCAATAAAACTATCATTAGTTTTAATTAAAAATCCTTTTTCGGTTTTAGCCAATAGCTGTCCTACTGTTCCCTTATATTTAGGGACATCATTAACAATTTTAGATTTATTAATCCTTATTTCAGCACCCTTAAAAAATGTAGTAGCTATAGGGCCTGGTTTACTTATAGACCTAATGAAATTAAATATTTCTCGACTTGTTTGATTCCAATTAATAATTTCGTCTCCATATCCTCTTTTTCCACAATAAAAACCTATAGGATGAATTGTGCTTTGTTTTATAGCCTTAACTTCAAATCTTTGTATAGTTTTTATTGCATCATATAAAATACTTGAGCATTCTAAGTAAGACTTTTCTAATAATGTGGAATAGTTGTCTTCATCAGTTATAGGAAATACTCTTTGAAGTATGATATCTCCTGTATCTATACCTAAATCTACATAATGTACGGTAATTCCAAATTGGACCTCATCGTTTATAAGTGCCCAATTCAAAATATTCCTACCTCTATAAAATGGTAATTTACCTGCATGGCAGTTGATTATTTTGTGTTTAGGCAAATTAATTATACGTTCCTTAAATATTTGATTAAAACTCATTGAAACAAATAAATCACATTCAAATGTTTTTGCTAAATCATAAAATTCATCAGAATTAACTTTTATTCCTTTAAAATATGGTATGTTATATTTTTTTGCGTAATTTAATAAAGTTTTATCCGTAGAATCAGTTCGTGGTACAATAAATTGAATTTTAATTGTATCATCTTTAACTATTTTTTCAAATGCCATGTGCGACCAAGATCCATCAGCAAAATACCCGATTTTTAACTTATCCATTTTTTTGTAAAATTACACTACTCGGCACATTAACTACTCTGTCTTCCAACCATTCTGCATTACTCAAATCTCCACATTCACAATTCTTAAACATTTCCAATTTATTCATCAACTGCCATATTGGGCGCGTCATCACACCATGATCATTTGAAAACTTCAAGAATTTGTCACGTTCTTTACGGTTTGACAAAAGTATAACATTTAGCCAATAGTTTGAAATGGAATTTACGGGTTCAGTGATATGTTTTATTTGATCGTTGTTTGTTGTTCCTTGTTCCTTGTTCCTTGTTCCTTGTTTGTTGTTTGGTGTTTGTTGTTCGCCTTTATTGAAAAATTCAGTATAAGCATTCGCAATTTTGCGTTTGGAAGCAAGAATTTCATCTATTTTTTCCATTTGAGCTACGCCTAAAGCCGCATTTAAGTTGGGCATTCGATAGTTATAACCAATAAAGTCGTGTGCATATTCCCAAGGATGTGGTATTTTAGCTTGGGTGGTAATGTGCTTTAGATGTTTACCTAATTCCTCATCATTAGTTAATAACATTCCACCTCCGCCAGTGGTAATGGTTTTATTGCCATTAAAACTTAGCACTCCTATTTTACCAAAATTTCCTGTATGTTTTCCTTTATAAAAACTGCCTAAAGATTCAGCCGCGTCTTCAACAAGTGGAATGTTGAATTCCTCACATATTTCGGCAATCTCGTCAATACGACAAGGGTGTCCAAAAGTGTGCATGGGAACGATAGCAGAAATGCGTTTGCCTGTTGATTTGTTAAAGGTTCGTTGTTCGTTGTTTGTTGTTCGTTGTTCTGTGTTTTGTTCGAGCCAGGTTTTTAGTGCTTTGGGTGACATTCCCATGGTGTCGAGATCAACATCTACAAATACTGGTTTAGCTCCAATATAAGCTATGGCATTGACAGTAGCAATAAAAGTTAAGGGTTGGGTTAACACTTCAGAATCAAATGTTACACCAACTGAAAGCAGCGCAAGATGTAAGGCGTTTGTTCCATTCACGGTAACAATCGCTTTCTTGGCTCCTGTATATTCCGCAACCATCTCTTCGAAACGGTCAACAAATTTACCGACAGAACTTACAAAAGTAGTCTCAATGCATTCTTCAAGGTATTTCTTTTCGTTGCCCCTAAATACTGGGGCGTGAAGCGGTATGAAATCTTTTGGAGTTCTATATAACTCTCGTATGAAATCAATAATATTTTTAAACTTTTTCATGATTACATTTTGCTGTCTAGGTACTTACCTATTTCTTTATGTCCAAAATCAGGGATCAAATAATGAAACAAATCAACAATTTCTTCTTTATTCCATTTCAAATTATCCTTTAATAAATGTATGTTCTTAGTAAACTTTATAAGTTTGTCATCATTAAAGTTTAAAGAATTCTTAATCACCCCTAAATTCTTGAAACGCTCCATATCCAAAACTTCATGCTCAGTAAAAAACTCTTCAAAATCTTTTTCGCCCGTGGTGTCACTTTGAGTGAAGAGGCAAGGCCATCTTTTGTTTGGGATTTGGGGTTTGTGGTTCGTTGTTCGTTGTTCGTTGTTCGTCCCTTCAACTTCGCTCAGGGTAAATGTTTGTTGTTTGTTGTTAAAAAAAGCTCTAGCTTCTTCTTCTGATTTGCAAATATACGGTTCGTAACCAATTTGCTTGAGGTATTTTTCGGCGATTTCGGCGAAAGTAATGAGATGGAGCTCTTCGCTTAATTTAGGGAAAAAGATGTCGCGGTTTTCACCAAAGATGCACGACAAAAGGCAAAGCTCACCCGATTCTTTAGGAATAACAAAATAGCGTTTGATATCATTGGGCGCAACAATGGGTTGCTGTTTTTTAATGCGTAGGTCGAAGCCATGCAAAAGAGAACCATCGGAGAAAGCTACATTGGCAAAACGGGCCATTGAAACATTGATATCCTTACTTCTCCGATTCACAAATAGCTCCATAATACGCTTGGAAGCACCCATCATGTTAACAGGGTTTGCTGCTTTATCAGTACTTACGCAAAAATACTTTTTAACCCCATTTTGAATGCATTGTTCAAGCGTTTTATCGGTGTTAAAGATATTGGTTTGAATCATTCGCATTAGGGTAAAAGGGTCTTTTTCCGAGCGAACATGTTTCAATGCCGAAAGATTCAGGACATAATCGTATTTACCATCGGCTTTCCAAAAAGCATCATATTCTAAGGAACCAATATCCAAAGCAAAGGTTTTAAAATCACCATTAATATAACCAAAGGAACTGCGAATGTCACGTACCAATTCCACCATATTGTTCTCGCTGATATCTACCACATGTAGTTTAAGAGGATTTCTTTTAAAAATCTCCTTGGTAACGGCTTGACCAATAGAGCCAGCACCACCTAATACCAAGAATCTTGAAGCTGAAACAATTTGTTTCAATTCGTTTTTATGGTTCTGAATGTCTTCGGTGAAAAGTTCAGAAGTACGGCCTATGAGGTTTAACATTTGATTGAATTAAATAATTTAAAGTTTATTGTTGAAAGTTATCTGTTTAAAACTTATTCCTTACTTAAGGTATTATTTTTCTTTACATTTTCAACGTTCTCCACGATCATAGTCAAATTCATGCTTTTCGTAAAATTGATGTATTAGATTCTGAGGCCCTTCAATAGGTCCAGCAACCAATTGCGGATAAAACATTACATACAATGAATAGATCCCAAAATTGTGCTCTGCCTTTTGGTGTCCTTTATAGACCTCAATGGTATAACTCATCGCCTGAAAAGTATGGAAAGATAAGCCAACTGGCAGCAAAATCCCCAAATGAGGAATGCTATTTTCGTATCCGAAGGAATTTAATAAAACAGAAAGATTATCGTTGAGGAAATTATAATATTTGAAAACTGCCAGTACACCAATATTAGCTACTAAACTTGCTATCAAAAAATATTTTCTTTGTTCCCCTTTTGTTTTTTCAAGCCATATTCCTGCAAAGTAATCTACTACTATAGTAAAGCCAAGTATTAAAATGTACACTGGCAAAAACACCATATAGAAATAACTACTGGCAGCCAGCAGCATCATCCAACGATACTTATGTGGCAACACAAAGTAGAGTGTGGTAACTATTATAAAAAAGAAAACGAAATGAAAGGAGTTGAAAAGCATTTATTGAGTGAAATGTATAATTCCGATAGCCATCGGTATAAAAACTAAAAGTGAAAAACTAAAAATTTAAGGTTCAAGGTCTAAAGTTTTTTAAGCTATTACACAAAGGTTATATAATTTGTGCTTAGTTAATGCTTTGTGCATTTTATGCCTTCTTTATGGGGTTTGTGTTACAGCCTGCCATGCTATTACAGAGTTGCTTTTAATTGGGTAATTGGGTAATCGGGTAATTGTTTAATCGGTTAATCGGTTAATCGTTTAGTTTCTTTACCTATTAACCTTTTTCCTAATCAATTAACCTTTTCCTAAACAGTTAACCGATTAAACAGTTAACCCCTTTCCTAAACAGTTAACCTTTTTCATATACGATTAACCCTTTTCCTAAACAGTTAACCCTTTTCCTAAACAGTTAAACAGTTAACCGATTAAACCCTTAATACACCTGTTATAATTTACCAAGCAATTCTTTAGCATCTATATTCAATTTTGAGAAAGCAAACCATTTTTTTCCTAAGTCCTTTAAGGAGGCACCTATATGATATACCTCTGTTTCATCGATGATCAAAAATCGATCGTGTGATTTGGAAAATTCAACTACTTCAATTGGTTCGTATTGTTTGTTAAACCGCTCTAAATCGAGCTGCAACTGTTTGGTATTGTTTTTTGTGTAAATAACCACCTTTACTCCTTTTTCTCTTTTTGACAATTGTAGTAAAACCGTTTCGTCTATGTAATTATCAAAAAGCAGTATTGATTTCTTTGCAGACTTCATAATTTTAGCAACAAAAACGTGTGCGTCAAACAATTGTCCGTCATAGAAAATGCCTTGATTGGGAGGCAATTTGGTATTTATAATTAAGTCGAATTCATTATTCTTGATTTCAAGTGAATTCACTTTACTTTCTAAAATTTCTATTCGATGATTCAAAGCAACTCCTTTTAGCAAATAATTCTTAAGAACAGTATTTGCCCAAATCCTAAACGCAACGCCTCTTGATGATTTTACGCGGTAACCCACAGACAATATCATATCAAGATTATAATGTTCCACTTGATACACTTTGCCATCTGTTGCAGTTGTCGCAAATTTTGCGACAACTGCAATATCTTTCAACTCTTCCTTCGAGGCATTATTTACGTGTTTCCCAATGGTTTTAACATCTCTGTCAAATAACAAAGAAATCTGTTGTCTATTCAACCATACGGTCTCGGCTTCTACGCGAACCTCAATAGGGCTAGACAGCATTTCAGATTGATAAATTACAATTTCGTTGTGCATTATTTTCTAATGTTATTTTTGGTGAATCGGGTAAGCGGGTAAGCGGGTAATTGGTTAATCGGTGAATTGGGTAATCGGTTAATCGGGTAATTGGTTAATCGGTGAATTGGGTAATCGGTTAATCGTTTAGTTTCTTTACCTATTAACCTTTTTCCTAACCAATTAACCCTTTTCCTAAACAGTTAACCAGTTAACCCTTTTCCTAACCGAGTAACCCTTTTCTAAACAGTTAAACAGTTAACCCTTTTCCTAAACAGTTAACCAGTTAAACAGTTAACCCTTTTTTAAACGAGTAACCCTTTTTCCTAACCTATTAACCCTTTTCTTAACCGAGTAACCCTTTTTCCTAACCGAGTAACCCTTTTTCCTAACCGAGTAACCTTTTTCTAAACAGTTAAACAGTTAACCCTTTTTTAAACGATTAACCTTTTTTAATTATACTATTCAAGTTTTTAGTTTGTTTGAAGCAACCAGTTAAAAACATTTAGATGTTGTATTCCGCTTCTGTTTTGTGTAAAAGAATCTGTCGTGAGTAAATATTTTGGGTAGTTGTCATTGATTTTTTCTAATGCACCAAACTCACGTTCAACGGTGCTTCCGTTTGTCATTTGCCAAGCTACTTGATAATATTCGATGTCACCTGTTGGGGATTTGCATACAAAATCCACTTCATTATTACGTGTTGTACCTGTCCAAATTTTGTTGCCTCTTCGAAGTAGTTCGAGGTAAACAACATTTTCTAATAGGTGTCCTCTGTCGGTGGTTCGTTCTTTTCCTGCCAAAATATGCAACAAACCTGTGTCAACCAAATAATATTTTTCTTGCGTGGCGAGTTGTTTTTTACCTTTTAAATCGAATCGATTCACTTTATAAAACACAAAACTTTCCACTAAATAGTCTAAATACTTTTCTACAGTGGTATGGTGTATGCTTTGTTTGTCTTGCTTTAGGGTAGCTGAAATATTGCTTGGCGAAAGCGAATTGCCAATGTTTAAGGCTATAAATTTTACAATGTTACTAAAAGCCCTTTTGTCATTTATTTGGTGACGTTGCCTAATGTCTTTTTCGATTATTGTGGTGTAAATGGCTTCCAAATATTCGTATATTTTATCGTAACCTTCTTCACGTAATAAAATGCCCTTGGGCAATGATGTTTCGTTTACATAGTCAAAAAATAAGGCTTCGTAATTCAGGTATTTGTTGCCTGTGTCAATGCTCCTTGCCGTTAAGTATTCTCTAAACGAAAAAGGCAAAATAGAAATTTCGATATACCGACCGCTCAATAAAGTGGCCAACTCACTACTCAATAAAAACGCATTGGAGCCTGTTATGTAAACATCCGTGTTTTCGGTAGCAAAAAGTCCATCCACTAATTTTTCAAAAAGCGGTATGTTTTGCACCTCGTCCAAAAATATATAGTTGGGCTTATCGGCTTGTAGTTTCTTTTTTATGTCATAGTAAATGTTGTCCCAGATTTTGCTTAAGTAATTTTCAGGCAACTCAAAGTTGTAGAACTGAATTTGCCGTTTGCCAACACCTTGATTGAGTAATAACTCTCGATAAAGTTCCAGTAGCGTACTTTTGCCTGACCTACGTAAACCACTTACTACTTTTATAAGGTCTTTGTCTTTGTAAGCCAGTAATTTTTCAATATATTCTTTGCGGTTTGTGTAATTGTTCATAGGGCAAAGGTAAAAACAAATTATCAAAAGTAACTAAAAATGCAAGTTTTGATAATTAGTGGTGAATTGGGTAATTGGGTAATTAGATAATTAGATAATTGGGTAATTGGGTAATTAGATAATTAGATAATTGGGTAATTAGCTAATTGGTTAACAAAATAACCTCATTTATAAACGATTAACCCTTTTATAAACCGTTAACCGATTAAACCTTTTTCTACATTTTACGCTCTTTTACATTTTCAACGTTCTCCAAGAACCAATCATAAGTTTTTTGGATGCCTTGTTCTAGGTTTAGTTTGTGTTTCCATCCCAAGGCATGCATTTTTGAGACGTCCAATAATTTTCTTGGGGTGCCATCGGGTTTGGTGGCATCCCAGATGATTTCTCCTCGGTGTTTTGTGATTTTTTGGATGGTTTCGGCGAGTTGCTTGATGGTTAAATCTTCGCCGGTTCCGATGTTATAAAGGTATTCGGGAAGTTTGTTTTCCAAAGCAAATACCACGGCTTCTGCCATATCATCCACAAATAGAAATTCCCGCATAGGCGTTCCGCTTCCCCACAGTTCGACAGGCTCACTGCCCTTTAATTTTGCCTCGTGAAATTTTCGCAGCATCGCAGGCAACACGTGAGAGGTGTTTAAATCGAAATTGTCGTGCGTGCCATATAAATTGGTTGGCATAAGGCTTACGTAATCCTTGCCGTATTGTTTACGGATGGCTTCGCAGGCTTTTACCCCTGAAATCTTCGCAATGGCATACCATTCGTTAGTAGGTTCTAACGGACTTGTTAACAGATATTCTTCTTTTAAAGGCTGAGGCGCTAATTTTGGATAGATGCAAGAGCTTCCCAAAAATATGAATTTTTCAATGCCTGCTTGCAAGGCGGTATCTATTAGGTTATTCTGAATTTGCATATTTTCCATCAAAAATTGGTAGGGATAATTGCTGTTGGCCAATATGCCGCCCACTCTTGCCGCCGCATCAATGATCACTTCGGGTTTTTCTTTAGCAATGAAATCTGTTACCG